>ENA-OQAA01000295-OQAA01000295.1-human-gut-metagenome-genome-assembly--contig:-NODE-295-length-35577-cov-4.455684_pt1 | contig 35577 bp, 37 predicted proteins | sample MGYA00242489_ERZ504515 | MGnify/ENA primary metagenome ERZ504515 (study PRJEB26092, sample SAMD00036237) | human gut metagenome | host: Homo sapiens | study: EMG produced TPA metagenomics assembly of... | reverse complement strand
CTTCATAACAGCTCTTTGTCCACTCATCGCCTTGTCATCCATCATCAGTCCCAGCTGTTCTCTTGCCACATCTTCATAGGTATTAATCATTTTCAGCGGATTCAGAAGATAGGTGCCACTGTTGCGTCAAAGCAGTTTTTCTGACAAACCGCGCCCAATACCGGAAGATATTTTTTCAGATCAAACATGACAAAACGACCGGCAGAACGTGCCACATCCGAAAGCTGTGCAAACAGTGCATCCATATCTGTATCCATACTGCATGCAATGGAATACACCTGATCTTTCCCGTATGCCAGAGCAATCCTGCCGTATCCTGACGGATGTGCAAATAACGGCAGCACATTCCCGTCACATTTGATCAGTGCAGCTCCCACACACTCTGCCTTTTTTGCCTCTGAGAAAATTCGCTCGATTTCTTCCTGCTCTGTTACTTCCCGGAATGCTTTTTCAACTTCATTTTCAGCTGCTTCCACATCAAACTTTCCGAGCAGATTTTTAAACTGCAGTTTCTGGAACCACGTATATGCCTCTTTGGTGAACATATTTCCATGCTTTGCATCTTCCAGAGAGAACTCCAGTTCTGCATGCGTATCAATGGTCGCCAGAACTTTACTCAGTTTTGCCTGTTCCCAGAATTCTTTTAAATTCTTGCTTGCTCTCGGCGGCTTTAACTCCTCCACATGTGCATAGGCATTCTCCAGTGATCCGTATTCCACAATAATCTTGGTGGCAGTTTTCTCACCAACTCCCGGCACTCCCGGAATATTATCCGCTGTATCCCCCATCAGCGCTTTTACATCGATAAACTCTGTCGGTGTCACTTCATAACGCTCTTTGACATCTGCTGCATAATAATCTTCGATTTCCGTGCGTCCGCCCTTTGTCTTCGGAATCCGGATCTTTACATGCTCCGTAGCAAGCTGCAGAGTATCTCTGTCTCCTGAAATAACAGCAACCTCCATCCCCTTTTCCTCACAGGTTCTGGAAATCGTACCGAGCAGATCGTCCGCCTCCAGTCCGGCTTTCTCGATGATCGCAATGTCCATCGCCTTCAGCACCTCTTTGATGACCGGAACCTGCTGACGGAGTTCTTCTGCCATCGGCTTTCTTGTTCCTTTATAATCAGCAAACATCTCATGACGAAATGTCGGTGCATGAACATCAAATGTGACCGTCAGATACTCCGGTTTTTCTTCTTCCAGAATTTTAAACAGGATATTCAAAAATCCGTACACCGCATTCGTATGAAGCCTTCCGCATTGGTCAGATCCGGCACTCCATAGAAGGCCCGGTTTAAAATGCTGTGTCCATCTATCAAAACAATTTTTTCACTCATGTCGATTCTCCTAATTTTACTTACAGAGATTACTATACACCAAATATCCTCTTTTTTAAAGGCTGTTTTTCTCTTCTTCTCTTGTCCAGCGCATCAAAACACCCTCACGTCCCGTCGTTTCTTCCTTTTCAAATGCTGCCGTTTGAAACCCTTCTCGTTCATAAAACCGGACTGCTCCTGTGTTCTCTGCATAAGCGTGAAGTGTCAGTTCCTGCCGTCCCGATTTAGCAGCTTCCAGAAGCAAGCGGCCAATCCCCCTGGACCGAGATGCTTTTTCCACAAAAAGTCCCGCGATATAACTGTCCTGTAATCCCAGAAATCCAAGAACTGTCCCCTCTTCTTCATAAATCAGAATATCGGCCTGCGGCAGAGCCTCTTTTACAGCTTCATACTGCTCGTTCCAATACTCTGCCGGGATAAAGCCATGAGCAGCAAGATTTGTCTCCAGCCAGATTTTCATTATGTGCTCTAAATCCTGTGGTTGATATTTACGTATCACGTGTTTCTCCCTTCATTACTAATTGTAAAGAAGGCTGCAACTGTTTTAAGTCACAACCTTCTTTATTTCAGGACTGCTCGTTTCCTGATCGTCCTGTTTTCTTTTTATTCCTGAACGTATTTCTCCCGCAGTTCTTTTACTTTATCACTGTAGACTTTATTCTGTCTCTGCTGCAAGAGCTGGTTCCTGATTGAATTCTTTACTTCCTCGAAATCTGCAACTGCCGCATCCTTTTTCTCTTCCACTTTGATCAGATGATATCCGAACTGTGTCTGAACCGGTCCCACAATCGCACCGATCTCTGCTGTAAACGCAGCATCTTCAAACTCTTTTACCATCTGTCCTTTCCCAAACTCTCCAAGATCTCCGCCTTTTGCTCCGGACGGACATGTAGATTTTTCTTTTGCAGCATCTTCAAAGGATGTCTCTCCGCTCTGGATCGCCGCTAAAATCGCATCACATTTTTCTTTGGAATCTGTCAGAATATGTTTTGCGCGAACAGTCTCTCCTTTTGTAAACTGCTGCTTGTGCTCCTCATAATAATTTTTGACATCCTCTTCTGTCACAACTGCATCTTTCATCACTTCTCGCATTGTCATCTGTGCAAGGATATCTCTCTTGGCATTTTCTACCATCTCCTGATATTCTTCTGTCTCTTCCAGCTTCATCTCCCCGCCGAGCTCCGCAAACATATGAAGTGCTACAAACTGATCCAGACACTGCTGTCTGAACTGTGGATTGGAAAGATACGCCTGCTGCTCTCTCGGTACATTCTGCAGGAATTTTTCAAAATCAGATTCTTTGATTTCTCTTCCTGCCACAACTGCTATTATTTTCTGTTCCATAATTCTCTTTCTCCTTTATCTCGTATCGTTTTATTATAAACGGTATCGTGATAAATAGCAAAACAAAATTTCTGTCTGATTCTTTTTCAGATTCCCTTTTTATAAAGTACAAACGAATAGATCATCGGGATCGTCACAACAACGACTATGATCACAATTGGTACCATGTTGTTTTCAAAAAATACACTTCCCCAAAATACCAGTCCTGCCAGAATCCATAATTTTCCTGCCATTCTATGCGTACGATTCCAATTCTCCTCACTGTTCAAGGTCCATGGAAGTTTGATCCCCACCGTATAATTCTGATGATTCTTCGACATATAATTTCCCAACAGGATAAATATGCCACCCATCAAAATACTGACGATCACCTCCATATTCACATCCATGCCAAGTGCATATCCATAAATAGACAGATTAGACACGACAGACAGAACCGGAACGATCCAGAAGATCAGCGTCATCATCGCTCTTCCGATATTTTTCTTCTTGGGATCATTTAAGGTCACACCCAGGCAGAACAAATGGATGACTAATAATATGAGCGGGAAAATCACCACTGCAAACAGCTTTGTACTCCATCCATCTGCCCCTTCACTCCCGAAATGTGTTGCAATCTTTTCCGGCAGTCGATTCCAGAGCAGAAAACCGATCACCATTGGAAAAACAGTAACAATGCTGGTAATGATAACTTTTGATTTATTTTCTTTCATAATGTTGAATCCCCTTTCAAGTCTGACAGCCAGAGCATCAGCTCTTCCACCACAGAAATATTCAGCTCGTAATAAATAAAATTCTTGTATTTCGTTTCCCGTATCAGATCTGCCTTCTTCAGGATTTTCAGATGATAGGAGATCGTTGCTCCTGTCATTTCAAAATGTTTCCCGATTTCTCCTGCTGAAAGTTTTTCTTTCTTCAGAAGAACAAGAATCTCCCTGCGTACCGGATCCGAAAGCGCTTTGAAAGTCTCCGCAAATGCCATCGGCACCATCCTTTCCCGGAATCTATTTAGAATATTTTCTAAATTCCTTACAGACACTATAATCAATTTTTCTATCGTTTGCAACAGGTATTTTGAAATTTTTCTAAATACTTTTCAACTCTACTATTTTAACACTTTTCACATATCATATCGACAAACCAGATAAAAAAAATGTATATTTATACCAGAAATTAACTTGTATAAGTTCGTGATCGGATGAACGTTTCTACCAACTGCCGTAACAGTTGACTACAGATTTTTGGGATTCCAATTTGTGGTTATCTGTTACGGCAGTTTTTCTCTGTTTTTGCCGGCGCCAGAGGAAACCATGATTCTGATATCTGTTCTTATACCCGTTCAAACAACAAAACCCAATCGGAGGAAATAATCTATGAACAGCTTATTAATCAAAAATGCTTCTGCTGTCATCACCTGTGACAGTAAAGACACCGTTATGGAACACGCCAACCTCCTGATAAACAACGGTGTTATTTCTTACATCGGTCCCGAAGCACAGACCGCAGACGAAACGCTGGATGCATCCGGATACCTCGTTTATCCGGGACTTATCAACACGCATCATCATCTTTATCAGACATTCAGCCGGAATCTCCCTCAAGTACAGAATATGGAACTTTTCGACTGGCTCACCACCTTATATGAAATCTGGAAAAATCTGGATCAGGATGTTATTTACCACAGCTCTATAACCGGCATGGGAGAACTCTTAAAAACCGGATGTACTACTTGTTTTGATCATCATTATGTATTCCCGGACGAAATTCCGATGCACTTCTGGATGCACAGTTTTCCGCCGCAAAAGACCTTGGGATTCGTATGTACGCTTCACGGGGCAGTATGGATCTAAGCAAAAAGGATGGAGGACTTCCCCCAGACAGCGTCGTACAGAATGTGGAGGAAATTCTGAGAAAATGACGTCTGGTATGCTCATGGAATTCATTTTCAGGATGAGGAATTACGTCTTCTGGCAGAAACCGGCACCGGTGTGACACATTGTCCAATCTCTAACATGAAACTCTCTTCCGGAATCTGCAGAATTCCTGATATGTTGAAGCTCGATGTACCGGTTGGTCTTGCCGTAGACGGAAGTGCAAGCAATGACGGATCAAACCTTTTGGAAGAATTGCGTGTCGCTTTTCTGCTACATCGCCTGAATTCTAGTAGCCACGCACTAAGTGGATATGATATACTAAAGATTGCTACGAATGGAAGCGCTAAAATACTCGGACGAAACGATATCGGTTCTCTTGCTGTGGGAAAAGCCGGAGATATGTTCCTCATTCGTCGGGACCGCCTCGACCTTATCGGGGCAGATCTGGATGTAAAATCTATGCTTGGTACCGTTGGACTAAAAGGTTCTGTTGACTACACGATCGTCAACGGAAAAATGGTTGTCGAGAACGGGCATCTTGTAAACATTGACGAGGAAAAATTTATATCTGAAGGTCGGAAATCCGTCACAGACTATTTAAGCCGCTCCTAAGTACAGTGAAAAACAAGTTACTGATACACTGTACGAACTTCTGTATAAACATTTATAACCAATCACAGGAGGAGACACTCTATGAATCATTCTCAGAATTCAAAAACAAAAAGACAAAAGGACCGCGAAATGGTCTATCAATTAGAAGGACGTCCGGGGCTATCCACAGCTGTACCTCTGGGTCTTCAGCACGTACTTGCAATGTTTACTTCCAACCTTGCTCCCATACTTATCATTGCCAGCGTCTGTGGACTGTCCGGAGCTGATACCGTAATCATGGTACAATGTGCAATGTTTGTTTCTGGACTGACAACTTTTGTTCAGCTGTATCCCATTAAGCTTGGAAAAAACCGTCAGATCGGAGCCAATCTTCCTATTGTAATGGGTACTTCCTTTGCATTCGTACCTACAGCCTCGGCCATTGGAGCTGCCAGCGGAACCGGCGCTGTTCTCGGAGGATGTCTTGCAGGAAGTATGATCGAAGTTTTGATGGGATTTTTCTACAAATACATCCGTCGCTTTTTCCCGCCACTTGTTGTGGGTTGTACGCTCGTGACGATCGGTGTTAATCTTCTGGACGTCGGAGTGGACTATTTTGCCGGTGGTTCAGGAGCCGAGGATTATGGTTCCATTCAAAACCTCAGCGTTGCATTCTTTGTTCTGCTGATCGTTGTACTGCTTCAGCGTTTCGGAAAAGGATTATTAAAAAATTCTGCCATTCTTGTCGGTCTGGTCGCAGGATATGTCCTCGCTTACTTTCTCGGAATGGTAGACACTTCTGTAATCGCAGATGCCGCATGGTTTGGAATCCCGCTTCCTATGCAGTTTAAACTGGAATTCCACCTTTCCGCTATTTTAAGCTTTGCCGCACTGTTCGTAACTTCCGGTCTGGAGACGATCGGCAATACTTCCGGTATCACCATCGCCGGTTTCGACAGAGAAGCTACCGAAAAAGAAACTTCCGGTGCAATCCTGGCAGATGCACTTGGTTCCACAACTGCTGCTGTATTTAACGCACTTCCAAATACAGCATTCGGACAGAACGCCGGAATTGTCGCCATGACAAAAGTAGTAAACAAATGGTGTATTGCTACCGGAGCATTTATTTTAATGATCTCCGGGTTTTTCCCAAAGCTTGGCGCTATTTTTTCAGCAATTCCAAATGCAGTCCTCGGCGGTGCAATCATTACCGTATTCGGTATGATTTTGATCAACGGTATCAAGATGATCGCCAAAGCAGGATTCAGTGAGCGCAACATTCTTGTCATGGGCCTTACCTTTGCATTCGGTCTTGGTATGACAAGCCATCCGGACGCAGTTGCACAGCTGCCATCCGCATTAAGATTTATCTTCAGTGATTCTGTAACAGGAACCTGTATTGTGGCAATCGTTGCAAACTTTTTATTTCCTATGAAAGACGAAGAAGATATTAAAAAAGCAAAAGAGGCTATGTTAGATTAAGGAATTCTTTCCGTTACATAACACTAAAAAACGCAGCAGATCTCATTAAAATGTCTGCTGCGTTTTATTTTAAATAAAACTATGTAACTGTTGTAATCGATATTCCAGCTCATATACTGCCCGGACAGCCTACAGTGTTCTCGCCACCTCAAATCCTTCTGCAATCGCATCCAGCGCTCTTCTTGCCGATTTTGCGTCTCCGATCACATAATATGGAAGCTTTCTCTTTTCACACACTTCTGCAAGCGGATGAGAATCGTTTGCCAAAAATCCAACCGCAAATACTGCACATTCACATGGAACCTGCGTTCCGTCTTCCAGCACGATTCCCTCTTCTGTAAATTTACATACTTTGCTGTTTGGCAAGAGTTTTACCTGTAACTGCTGCATTTTCATCATAACAGCTATCTTACGCAGGCTTCCCAGATCACTTCCGATACTGTCTTTCATCTCCAGAACAGTGACTTCACATCCGTCTGTCGCAAGCGTGTCTGCTGTTTCCAGACCGACCAGACCGCCTCCGATCACCGCTACCTTTCCTTTCGGACAGACTTCATGCCGAAGCACCTCCGGTGCAGATACATGCCAAAGCTTATCCATTCCCTCCAGATTGATGGTAATCGGAGAAGATCCGATTGCCAGGATCACTGCATCGACATCTGCCTGTTCCAGCATCTGCGCATCAACTTTTGTATTTTTATGAACCGTCACCAGTTTTTCTACCTGCGCTGCCATCTCCATCGCTGCAGATTTCATCTCAGCTTTTCCAGGCGCCTCTCCTGCAAGAAGGAATTCTCCTCCCAACTGATTTGTCGCTTCAAACAATGTTACTTCATGTCCTCTTTCATGGAGAATCTTTGCAGCTTCCATTCCGGCCACTCCGCCTCCGATCACCCATACTTTTTTCGATGCTTCTGCTTTATTCAGATCATACTCTGCCTCGTGACCGATCGCTGGATTTCTCATGCAGGTAATATGCGGACGGTTGGCCACATCACAGAATCCGTCATAGCAGCCTGATTACAGCCCACACAGTGTACGATCTCATCCACTTTTCCCGCTCTGGCTTTGTTTGCAAATTCCGGATCCGCAAGCTGGGCTCTTCCCAGTACTACCATATCCACTTTATCCTGAGACAAAATCTCTTCTGCCAGTTCTGCTGTGTTGATCCTTCCAACACCAACTGTCAGCATGCCTGTCTCTTTGCGGATTCTGGCCGCATTTTCAATGTTAAATCCGTTTGGCACATCAATTGGCGGCACCTCATACATGGATGCTGCCGTAATGATATTTCCTCTGGACACATCCAGTACATCGACTCCATGCTCTTTTGCAATCTTACAGAATCGGATCACTTCCTCGATCGTCAGTCCGTTCTCCAACATATCATCCTGCGCATCGATCCGGATGAACAAAGGCATTCCTTCCGGCATATTCCTGCGCAGTTCATCGATCACTTCCAACGGAATCTGCAGCGGTTCTCAAAGCTGCCGCCATATTCGTCCTCTCTGTGATTGAATCCTGCACTTAAGAAAGAATGCGGCAGATAATTATGCGCCAGATGAAATTCCAGACAGTCATATCCGGCCTCCACAGCTCTGGCTGCCGCCTTTCCATAACATGCGATTACTTCCTGGATCTGTTCCTTTGTAATCGCTTTGATCGTATATGGTCCAAAATTCATATCTGAAACAACCAAAACCTGTGCTTTTGGATCCATGGAAACCGCAATAGATCCCTGCCAGAGCTGAATTCCCGCTTTTCCTCCATTCTCATGGATCGCATCTGTCAGTTTCTTATGTTCCTCAATCAGATGATCCTCACTGATGGATACAAAATGTGCCGGTGCACTCGGCGTATGTACGGCTGCCACCTCCACGATATTCAATGCGCATCCGCCCTTTGCTCTGGCTGCGTGATACGCAATCAGCTTATCTGTCACAGCTCCGTTTTCCTCCGCCATTCTGGTCCCCATTGCCGGCAGGATAATCCTGTTTTTCAGCTCCATATCCCGAATCCGGATCGGAGCAAATACATGTTCAAACATTGCATGCTACCTCCCTGTTATTTTATTTTTATTATAGGGCAGTCCAGCAAAAATAGATATGCAGATTTCTAAATATGATTATCAATTATTTACATTGATGAAACCTGCGGTATTCACTTGGTGTCTGATTCATGTACTTAGAAAAGCTTCGCTGAAAAGAGGAAATACTTCCAAAACCAACATCACTGCTGATCTGTGTAACTGTTCGGTCTGTAGCACTCAAGTAACTGCAGGCAATCCGGATCCTGATTTCTTCCAGAAGTTCTTGTATGCTTCGCCCAAACGTCTCTCTCGCTCTTCTTTCAATCAGAGATTCCTTCTTTTTCATCTCTGTCTCCATTTCTTTCATTTGAAATGGTTTTTGAAAATGCAGGAAAAGATATTCTAAAATCTGCAGTGATTCCTCCCCGGACTGCATTTGTGCTCCACATCCGATATTTTTCGTCTGATATTCTCTCACACTGACTTTCCTGTATCGTTTAAACACTCTGTAAAAATCTTCCACATTCGTAAATCCCAGATAATCACTGATATACTGAATGTTCAGCTCCGGAAAATGCAGCAGAGCGCAGGCATTCAATACCTTTCCCATTTTCTGGAGCTGAAAAACTGTATATCCGCACCGGTTTACGATTTTCCGGTTCAGCGTCACTGCAGTCATACCCACGGTTTCTGCGTACTCTTCCAAAGAGACGGTCTTACTCGTATCCAGAAGTACTCTCTGGATGATATTCCACACCTCATCCTTTTGTATCCCCTCTTTTTTCTTCCGTTCCATCGCATACCGACAGTATAATACATAGAGCTGCATCGCAAGATAAATACTCATATTCTGCACCGAAAATCGCTGTTCTTTTTCTTCCGCCAACAGATCTTCCAAAACACGTTCTACTCTCTTTTGCTCCTCTTTATCCAGAAAAAGAAGAGACTGCACTCCGTATACCAGCATCTCATTTTCTCTTGCCTTGCGCTGTTCAAAACACAAAGACATAAACAGGCCAATATGAAAAGAAACCTTTACACAATGCAAAGGTTTTCTGATATTTTCAATCCGATAAAAAAGATGCATATACAGGCAGAAAAAACTACCTTCCTGAATCTGAAATTTCTCTCCGTTGATCCAGAGTTCTGCATCTCCACTGATTACATAATAAATTTCGGTCTGCTCATGAAACCGCTGCTCGACCGGCTTTTTAATCTCCATCTCTGTAATATGGACCTGTTTTTCTTTTAAATTATAGTAATCAATTCCGGTAAACCAGTCTTTCTGATACCACATCCTACTTCTCCTTCTGCAGCGGCTGCTTTTCCATCCTGTAGTTTTTCAGGAGTACACCTTTTCTGACAACCCCTTGTTCCTGAATGACCATATATCCTCTGGATTCAAAAAACGGTCTTGCCGTGATTGAAGCATGCGTTTCAACCACATTCTGATCTGCATAATGCTCCAGCTTGTCACAGATTGCAGAAGCGATTCCCTGATGCTGATACGCTTTGTGAACATACAGCCGGTCCAGATAGCCGGTGTCACTGATATCCCCAAATCCTGTGATTCCATTTTCCTCTTCTGCGATCACCGTGTAATGCTCTAAAAAGGACTGATTCCATTTTTCCAGATCCACATTGCCATCTGCCCATGCATCCACCTGCTCTTTTGTATAATCCTTTGTATTGACCGAATGAACAGTCTCATAAAACAACTCTGTAAGCGCCTTGCAATCTGCCGGTTTATAAACTCTTAAGATCAATTTAGTTTCCTCTTTTCTTTTTTCATTTTCAATTCTCATACTTTTTTACTCTGCCAGCGATAAATGCCTCCCAGAAGTCCATATTCCAAAATTATCATCAGATAAATTCCGGAAAGCTGCAGCAGCTCTGACGCTGCAAACGCACCAACACCAAAGATCACAGATGCCGCAGCCGTAATCCAAAAGACCTGCCCTTCTTTTCCGATTCCCTGAAGATACAGCAGCCTGATCCGATATGGAATTTTGACCAGCACCAAAAGCACGATCATCCAAAGATAATCTCCCGCCCTGGCAATGATCATCTCGTCTGATAAAATCCAGTGAAACACTTCTTTTTGAAAGATTCCGCACAGCATCCCCACTGACAGAACAATCATGCCTGATAATTGTATCCCCGCTTTTTCATAACTTCTGACTGCCGCTTTCTTTCCTGCCGCATGATTTTGCAAGGCATAGGTCTGCGTTGCTGCCGCATACGCATACACAGGAAGCTCCAGCATCCCACAGACGAGATCCAGCAGCTTATAAACAGCCACATCTTCTGCTCCTAATCTTGCCACCGCTGCCAGAACCATAAATACAAAGATTGTACTTTCCAGCAATTCCTGTCCCAGTAAAGACGGATAGATTTTCCATATCCTGTATATCAATCCCCGGATCTCTTCTGCCTGATCGTTTTTCTCCTTTGCCGTTCTTTCCAGTAAGTAATCTGATAAACCAATAGTCCGCAACCAAGACCAAGAATACTTCCCCAGGCGGCTCCTGCTGTTCCAAGACGAGGAAAGCCAGCTGCTCCGTATACAAGCACAAAATCGAAAAACAGATTTACTGTTGTAGAAACAACAGTCACCCAAAGGGTAATCTTTGTATTCTGCCTGTTTTTAAAGTATACACTATATTGAAAAATCAACATATTCTGCAGTACGGTAAATGATGCCGGATAAAAGTACCCAAGAAGCTCCTGTAATTCTTTTCCCTGTTGTCTATATACCGCATAAAAAAATGGCTTTCCAAACAGGATACTTACAAGTACAACTGTCAGACCGATCAAAATAACAAGAATTTTACTTCCTGCAAATGCATTCTCAAATCCTCGCTCATCCTGCTTTCCTATCTTCTCTGCCGCAATAATGTGAAACGCCGAAGAAAGCATCCCCAGGCTCCTGTCACTCCATACACAACAGAAGCTGCAATTCCAACTACTGCAAACCCCCGCACAGAATAATGTCCTACAATCGCCTGATCCAGAATCTCAAACAGACTGGTCAATAAATAATGCAGCAAAATCGGATATGCCATCCGATTGAGTTCCTGAAATTCTTTTCTATTTTTCATTTTCCTTCTCCTTTTGCTAAATCTACAATTTTAAAAGGAGAATATGTCTGTATCGCCTATTCTCCCAATAGGCCGATCACATGCGCATATGCCATAAAAACCCTCTTTTCTATATTAAATTCTTGTATTCCTTTTGATTTATGTTTCCACAGAGCTGGTTTCCCGCATTCTTTTTTCAGACGGTAAACCGTGCTGGTATTAACCGAAAAGCGTTCTGCGATTTTCTTTGCATTGTGTGTCTTGTTCCAAGCTTCGACAAGTAATTTACGTACTTCATTGTTATAATAATCTTAACTTTATCACAATCCCTTTGTCAAGTATGTGCCGTATTATTGGGGCTTGCTGATTTCAGCACAGAATTACAAAATATCCTTGATGAACCGTTTAATCCTGATCTCCCGAATGCTGTTTGATGTTCAGATATCTGAAGCAGGAAAAAGAGCCTGAACGAAAAAAGTACAACGTGGAGAACACTATCGTTTTTTGAAACAACGGATGTTATAATAATTTCAGTTGTACCGTTTTATACTTTCGAAAATATTATGGAGGACTAAGAATATGATAAGAATGATGAAAGAAACTGATATAGATAATGTTTGCGAAATTATTAATGAGAACTGGAAAAAAGTATATAAAGGATATGTAAATTCAGAATTATTAAGTCCTGCTGGCTGTGCGGATAGAATATGTGAATTGAAAAACGATTTTTTTCGGGACGATTAAAAGAATACGTGTGGGAAGAAAACGGAAACGTAGTAGCTATGCTATCGTTTGGAAATACCGCAGATCATGATAAAGCTGGAGCTTTTGAAATATGGAGAATTTATATTACATCAGATTTTCAAGGGAAAGGAATTGGACACAACTTAATTGCGTTTGCAGAACAAGCAGCGAAAGAAGAAGGATATACAGAAGTTGTAATATGGGCATTTAAGAATAATCTTAATGCTATCTCTTTTTACCGAAAGCATGGTTATATTTTGGAAAAAGAGGAATATTTAGGGAAACCGTATTTAACTATGGGTGTTCGTTTAAATAAAAAAATTTGAGTATGAATTTTCCATATAGAAACTGGAGCGCAGACAGCATTACTAACTATTCGCGCCCCAGTTTCTGTGGGTACGGGGCATATAATCCATTCGCTATTTATGCTAAATGCCCCAATCCTGACTAATCATTTGCAGCTTCACCATATGAGGATAAATTCTGCCTGTATTCATCAGATCCTCCGGCTTCCCCTGTTCTGCAACCGTACCGTCTGAAAGTACAATCACTTTATCCGCACCACTTACGGTACGCATACGGTGAGCGATAACAAGTACCGTCTTATCCTTTATCAGCCTTGACAAAGCAGCCTGTATCAACGTTTCATTCTCCACATCAAGGCTTGCCGTTGCCTCATCCAGTAAAATGATTGGGGAATTTTTGAGGAAAGCGCGGGCGATTGAAATACGCTGACGTTCACCGCCGGACAGTTCGCAACCATTTTCTCCAATCATACTGTTATAACCGTCCGGGAGCTTTGCCGCAAATTCCTCACAATTTGCCAGTCTTGCTGCCGCAATGACTTCTTCATCAGTTGCATCTTTTCTTCCTATCCTGATATTCTCCATGATTGTATTGTTAAACAGCGTCACATCCTGAAATACGATAGAGTACAACGACAGTAATGTTTCCGGCTCTATTTTTGATATGTCCATACCTCCGACAGTAATTTTGCCTTTGTTAATATCCCAAAACCGCGCAGCAAGGCGTGACACCGTAGTTTTGCCTCCGCCGGACGGTCCGACTAAGGCAGTAACTTCTCCCTGTTTTGCTGTAAAGGACACGTCTTCCAATACGTTTTCCCCTGCGTTGTAGGCAAATTCTACATGGTCGAACACAATATCATAGCCTTTGTTTGTTACCCTGTCTGTGCCGTCTGGACAGGCTGGTCAAGTATTTCATTCATGCGGTTTATGTTCGTTCTGGTAGAGATTACCGCTGCAAGATTTTGTAATGCACCCTCAAGCGGAGCATACAACCTGGAAGCCACAAGTAAAAACAGAAAGAACAGCGGAACATCAATTTCCCCTCGAATGAGCAGCACAGAACCCACAAGCGCAACCGTAGCAATCCCAAACTTTAATATCAGTGTTGAGGAAACAACAAACAGGGCAGTCCCAAGCTCAGTGATAATGTGCCGTTTTTCCACATCGTCAATTTTTTTGCCAAGCTCGCTCAGATAGCTTTCTTCTGCATTATTTGCCTTTAAGTCCTGCAAACTTTCGATACACTCCTGCACACCGCTTTCAAGAGCAACATTTGCTGCTACGGATTTGCGGTTGAAATATTCCTGTATTCGGGCTGAAAAAAATGTAATTATAAATGCAATCGGCAAAACCCAAACAGCCGCAAAAGCCATGCGCCAATCATAAACAAAAAGACTGATTGAAATCAGTGTTGTTGAAATCAGAGACCCTGCCAAAGCGGAGACATAATGAGAGAACGCTGTTTCTAGCGTGGCACAATCTCCCATAATGGAATTTGTTAAATCAGCAAGGTCTTTTTTACCAAAAAAGGATAACGGAATTTTGCGGATCTGTTCTGCTAAAGATATACGCCTTACCCCACTTTCCACATAAGTAGCTAAATAAGTGGCATTATATTGAAACCAGGTCGCGATAAATATAAGGCATAAGCAAACCAACGCACCAACGGCATAGAAAGCGACATGTTTTTTGCTTACTCCTCCGTTCATCATATCAATAACCAGAAAATACAGAAGCCCGACAGGAATCATAAAAGATATATCCTGTGCAACGCAAGCAATACAGCCTTTTATCAAATCGACAGCCCCTTGCTCTGATAACGCAAACCGTCTTTGCAATATCTTAATCATGTTCTTACCTCCTAGCAATTTTCCATTCTGCTGCTTCGGAATAATTTTTCCACATACGCGCAAATATTCCGTTTTTCTCGATTAGTCTGCTGTGTGTACCACTTTCAACAATCTCACCGTTTTGCAGCACATAAATACAATCTGCATCTTTGATTGACGACAGCCTGTGTGCAATCATAATAACCGTTTTTCCCTTTGACAGAGCAGATAAAGCCTGTTGTACACGCACTTCATTGTCGGGGTCGGCAAATGCTGTCGCTTCATCAAGAATCAGTATCGGCGCATTTTTCAAAATCGCACGGGCTATGGCTATTCTCTGCTGTTCGCCGCCGGACAGGTACACGCCTTTTGTGCCTATCATCGTATCCATTCCATTTGGTAATTTTTCGATAATATCCAGGCACTGTGCAGTTTCCAGAGCATGGGCGATTTCTTCGCGTGTGGCGCTCGGCTTTGCCATACGCACATTCTCCAATACAGACGCTTTGATAAGCCGGCTATTTTGAAATACAAAAGATACCTTATTCATCAATGTTTCTTTTGGAATGTCGCGTATATCGATATTCCCGATCAATATACGCCCTTTCTGTGGATCAAAAAATCTTGTAACAATATTTGCAAGGGTCGTCTTGCCGCCTCCGGACGAGCCTACTAATGCGATTGTCCGTCCCGGTTTGATTGACATAGAAACATCATTGAGTGCGTTTTTCTCACCGTCATAGCTATAGATAACGTGTTCTAATGTAATTGAATGATCAGATGGTACGTTATTTACTTTACTTTCAGACAACGGCTTTTCATTCAGCACTTCCTCAATCCTGTTCATTGCGTCTCCTACAATCATTGCGTCCTCACTCATAAACATAATTTTTGTGAGTGTTGTACCGATAACAGGCGTAATCACAATATAAAAGATAAGATTTAGCAGCAATTCATTTGTTACGCCGTCCCTTGTAAAGAGAATACCTCCCGCAATCAGAAACGCGAATACACCGTTGATTGCTGTTGTATAAAACATCATCGGTAACCTTAATGCTTTCGTGTATGCAATTACCCATGTTTCGTAATTGTCAATCGCTGCTTTGAATCGTTTGAAAGAAAAGATTGTCTGTCCGAAAGTCTTTACTACGGGTACGCCCCTTACATACTCAACCGCTTCATTTGACATATCGGAAAGCGCATTTTGATATTGCTCCATTCTCTCTTCCATGTCTTTCCCTGTCATTTTCATCATAATCAAAAAACCAAGAACAACAGGAACAAGGCTTAAAATCCCTAACCGCCAATCAAACGCAAGTAATAAAAAGAGCAGTCCTACGGGCGTGGCAATTGCTCCCGCTTTGTCAGGCAGCCTGTGTGCAAGATAGTTTTCTGTAGCGGCACTGGAACTGTTTACAATTCGCCTGAGCTTTCCGCTTCCATATTTTTCCGTTACTCCAATCGGCAATGCTGTAATATGTCGCATAAGCTCTTTTCGGATATTGGCGGCAACCCGAAACGCGCTTATATGCGAACACATCAAAGCGGCTATATAAACAACAATAGAAATAACCGCAAATAATACGGCAGACCAGCCGTAACTTGTGACCTTTTCAGCCCGTGAGAAGTCTGGAGAAACTTCCAGTATGTCGTGAATGATACGCCATATATACCAAAAAGGTACAAGAGCCAACAATGCACTCATTACAGACAGTATCCAGGAAAGATAGGTCAATATCCTATATCCTCCGGCATATCCCATCAGGCTTGACAGATTTGACTGTTTTTTCATTGAAAAACCTCCTTAAAAATTTTTTAACTTATTGAACCTGCTCAATAAGGTTATGATAATGAAGACAAAATAGCTGCCCTCAAATATCCTTGTTTGATTATCTACTTTCTTATTTTCGTTAGTTAAAACTAACCTATGTATCAAATATAATGGAAAGTTCACACTTTCCATTATCAAGAATGATAGGGCAGATTGTCCTAATAAATATGTCTGCTTTCACTGCCCCATAATTTTCATCCACCCGGCGGTATAAAAAGCTCTCATTTCTCTCAGATAATGTTTCGCTTCTTCAAGTGGCATTTCATGTATAATCAATTCAAAAAAAGGTGTTAAACATTCCTGTGATCAAAATATGCTCTAATCGTTCATCTATAGGTGGCGCAGGTCTGCCTAACTTTTCAAGAACTGCTAAATAATCATGCGTACCTTTTGTCTCTATTTCTACCATTTCATCAATCAATTTTGAAAAACGTGTTCCTTCCGAGCAGCAAAGTATGAGTTTAAATTCATTCAAATGATCATAGGCGTACATGAGCATTTCATACATACATTCGCCGGAAGTAGAGGTAAGGTTATCAGGCTGTTCCTCTGGCGGGATTTCTGCAAATTCTTTCTGTGCCTTGCAAAAGCAGTTCAATAAAAAGTTGTAATGTTCGCTTACCAGTGATTCAAATAAATCTTCCTTGCTGTCATAGTAGCCATAGAATGCACCTGTTGTCACACCGGCTATTTTGACAATGTTCCTCAAGGACGCAGACTTGAATCCTTTTTTTAGAAATTCCTGCATCGCAGCTGAACGAATTAGGTGCAATGTTGTTTGTTCTTCTTCACTCATTATTTCACCTCCTTCATCGTTATAACATTGTTATATATCACTGTTATATAATATACCAGCTCAGGAAATTTGTCAATATTTCTTGTCCTTTTATCTGCTGTTTGTTATAATGAAAGACCGCCTGAAACTGGAAGGTGCCGTTGTGGGATGGAAACAGGTGCCTGATTCAGATTTTACAGTGAAAAATTTGAGAAAAGCGAGGAAAAAACATGAACAACCATCAGAAAGAACAACAGCTGGAAGAGCAGCATCTGGCACAATGTCTGAAAATCATTCAACAGAACATCCATTTATATGAGGACAAGGAAAGCCAGTACAAAAAGAGCCCTTCTGTACTTCCAGAAGGACTTCTTTTTGCACTAAAAAAACCTTGAAACTCAAGGCTTTTTCAAACTGCGGATGATGGGACTTGAACCCATACGTAGTCACCTACGCAAGATTTTGAGTCTTGTGCGTCTGCCATTCCGCCACATCCGCTTATACTCGGGAACTTTTTCAGCTCCCGAACAAAAAATATATTACCATAGATTTCTTGACTTGGCAAGTCTTTTTTAATTTTTTATCAATTTTTTTCCAATGTCAAAACAATCAAATGTTGCAAAGTAATCTGCTGGTCGTTCCGCACGACGAATCATCTGTACACTTCCATCTTCTTTCAGCAATAATTCTGCATGTTTTAGCTTTCCGTTATAGCTGTATCCCATAGCAAACCCATGTGCACCGGTATCATGGATGACAAGATAATCTCCTTTTTCAATTTCCGGAAGCATTCTGTCGATTGCAAATTTATCATTGTTTTCACAAAGGGATCCTGTAACATCATATTTGTGGTCATGTGGTGCATCTTCTTTTCCCATAACTGTGATGTGGTGGTATGCCCCGTACATTGCCGGACGCATCAGATCTACCGCACATGCATCCACACCGATATATTCTTTGTGTGTATGCTTTTCATGGATTGCTGTTGTAACCAGACATCCGTATGGTCCCATCATAAAACGTCCAAGCTCGGTATAGATTGCCACATCTCCCATTCCTGCCGGAACAAGAACCTCTTCATAGACACGGCGAACCCCTTCTCCGATGACACGGATATCGTTTGGCTCCTGATCCGGTGTATACGGAATTCCGATTCCTCCAGAGAGATTGATAAATTTAATGTGAACTCCCGTCTCCTTCTGAAGCTTTACAGCCTGCTCAAACAATACTTTTGCCAGCATTGGGTAATAATCATTTGTCACCGTATTACTTGCCAGAAATGCATGGATTCCAAATTCTTTTGCTCCTTTGCTTTTGAGGATTTTAAACGCCTCAAACAACTGCTCTGTTGTCATTCCGTACTTGGCATCTCCCGGATTGTCCATAATATCATTGCTGATCTTAAATAATCCGCCCGGATTGTAGCGGCAGCTGATCGTCTCCGGAATATATCCGATCGTTTTCTCCAGAAAATCAATGTGTGTGAAATCATCCAGATTGATGATCGCCCCTAATTTTTCCGCCAGAACATAATCCTCGGCAGGAGTATCATTCGAAGAAAACATAATATCCTGTCCCTTTACTCCGATGGCATCTGACAACATCAGCTCCGTGTAGGAAGAACAATCACATCCACAGTCATACTCTCTTAAAATGTCGATCAGAAATGGATTCGGACACGCTTTTACCGCAAAGTATTCCTTATATCCTTCGTTCCAGGAAAACGCCTCCCGAAGAGCCTTTACATTCTCGCGAATTCCCTTTTCATCATAAAGATGAAACGGTGTCGGATAGGTTTTCATAATTTCATCCAGCTGTTCTTTTGTTACAAATGGTGTTTTATTCATAATACAGTTCCTCCTTTTTGTAATTGAATCAATTTTATCTCATTTGCCATTGCATTTTTAAATACAGTTACAAAATTCTTCTGTCCGGAATACAGACAGGTATTCAGGCTCCCCTTTCCATACTCCCCTGAAAGCACGCTCTTAGAATCCACGATCAACCGATCTGCTGTCCTTTTTCCTCTGTCTGATAGAAAATTGCGTCTTTCAATTCATACGGGGCATCTGTCAGGATCACAACTTTCCGCTTCTTTTTCACAAGCTCTTCCAACGCCTGACGGAATGCGTCAAGATATCCTGCTGTACAGGAAAGATACACTCTTTCCCCCGCCTGTGCGATCAGATTCTTCGCCTTATCCAGAATATTCTGTTCTCCTTCAATGGTGATATATCCTTCTGTCTCCGCTTTCTTCTGTGGAAGGTTTCTCTCCATCCACTCCTGCTCCTCCTGCATCCTGCGGATACAGTTCCCGCAAAACTCCTCTACTTTTACCGGAATATAGCGCTTTGCAGACTCTTCGATCACATAGGCCGCTCCTTTTTCTGCCAGCGCTGCCAGAACAGAATACACATTGGACCGGGAAATCCCTGTCTCCTTTGCAATCTCATATCCTGTCTGCTTTCCTTTTACAAGTAATTCCACATAAATCAGAGCCTCCTGCTTGTCAGTCCGAAATGAAGCAGGTATTCCACATACTGATTCTGTTCCATAGTTTTCTCCCGATCATGTTAGTAGTTCTTTCAAGAAACACTATATAAGAATCGAGAATGCTTGTCAATACAAAAATGCCGTTCACAGAAAAATTCTATGAACGGCATGTGTTATCCTGCCAATTTTATTCAATTGTCGCGATTCTCATCATATTACTGATTCCCTCACGGGCAGCATTTACATCCAGCGCAGGGATTCCGGCTGTCAATACAACAACATCTCCTGTCTCTACACATCGTTTTACTTTTGAAATCTCAATTGCCTCACTGCAGATATCATCTGTTGTATGGCATTCCATTGATTTAAGAGCCTGTACGCCCCAGTAAATGGACATTCTTCTCAGTGCTCTTTCACTCGGAGTCACTCCGATGATCGGCTGGATTGGTTTTAAGTTTGACATCACTCTTGCTGTCGCTCCGGAAACTGTCGGTGTAATGATTGCTTTTGCTTTCAGATTCGCAGCTGCCAAAACAGAAGAATATCCGATTGCACTGGAGATTCCTCTCTTTAAGTGATCTCCTGCCTTATCCAGGATCATATCATAATCCAGGTGCTGCTCTGTATTTTCGATAATGTGTACCATCATCTGCAATGCTTCTACCGGGTATTTTCCCTGTGCAGTCTCTCCGGACAGCATCACTGCATCTGTTCCGTCATAAACAGCATTTGCAACGTCTGTCACTTCCGCTCTTGTCGGACGTGGATTACGGATCATGGAATCCAGCATCTGAGTTGCTGTAATAACAGTCTTGAAGTTATTATTACACTTCTGAATCAGCATCTTCTGCAGGTATGGCACTTCCTCTGCCGGAATCTCAACACCCATATCTCCTCTTGCTACCATGATACCATCTGCAGCACGGATAATCTCATCAATATTGCGAATTCCTTCTGCATTCTCAATCTTCGCAATGATCGGAATATAAGGTGCATCCAGTTCTTTCAAAAATGCGCGGATCTCAAGGACGCACTCTGCATTGCGCACAAAGGATGCAGCGATAAAATCAATATCCTGTTCTACACCAAATTTGATGTCTTCTTTATCTTTTTCTGTGATTGCAGGAAGTCTTACCGGAACGTTCGGTACATTGACCCCTTTTCTCTCACCAAGCTCACCGCCGTTTACGATCTCACAAACAATATCCTGATCTACGATTTCTTTTACTTTCAGTCCGATCAGACCGTCATCGATCAAAATTACTGTTCCCTGCTGTACATCTTCTGCAAGACCTTTATAAGAAAGAGACACTTTTGTATCATCTCCTACGATATCTTCCATTGTAAGTACAAATGTATTCCCTTCCTGGAGGGTTACTTTCTTTCCGTCTTTCAAAAGACCTGTACGGATTTCCGGTCCCTTTGTGTCCAGAAGAATCGCTGTGTGCGCATGTTCTTCCTCGCGAAGCTCTTTCAGAAGATCCATACGGAATTTCTGCTCTTCGTGATCACCGTGTGAAAAGTTGAAACGCGCAACATCCATTCCGTTTTGAATCAACTTTCTCATAACTTCTTTGTCATTTGTATTAGGACCCATTGTGCAGACTACTTTTGTTTTTTTCATGTCATAACTCTCCTTCTAACTTATCCTTAATTCTTATTTCACATGCTGGTGTGTAAATAAATGATCCTGACAATACTCGTAATTTCCATTACACTTGGAACAGAATCGAAATTCCAGACTTGAATCATCCAACTCTGTTCTCCCACAGACAGCACAACGGTGTTTTGCACCATTTGCATAAGTCATATGCGGTCTTGTCTGTTGTCTGAATTTTGCTTTGCGCACCTGTTCTTTTGGTGTATACGGTTTTAAATTCCTGCTGGATAAAAAGAACACGACAAAATTTAAAAGTGATGAAATGATCACTATGCGCGATGCGGGATTGCCGGTTGCCAACTGGTACAGGATGTATACTCCATACACCAGTCCCATCCACTTGATCTTGATCGGAAGGATGAAATACAACAAAAGTTCCATATCCGGATAGCTTGCAGCAAATGCAAGAAAAATTGAGAGGTTGATATAATACGTACTGAAATATCCACCCAGGAAATCTGCCCCCGAGCCATACAGGATGTACAGCACAAACGCTCCCAGTACCGTAAATAAAATACCCGAAAAGATATATACATTATAGCGGAATGCTCCCCAGGTCCTCTCCAGCGTAGTACCGAGAGAATAGTAAAGCATCAGCATAATGACGATTTCCAGAAGACTGCCCTGCGGCGGTACCAGAATCCAGGATACGATCCTCCAGATCTGTCCGTGCAGAATCGCTCCCGGCTGCAGATACAGCCAAATCATCATATCGGTATAAACAGACGGATTGCATATCCGATAATGTATGTCCCGATCAGGTACGTCGTCAGATTGTGAACGGCGTATCGTCCAAATTTTCTTTCCAGCTTGTTTAACCAGTTCAATGACAATCTCTCCTTATATATTTATTCCCTTACAGAGAGTAATTGTACAGTGAGCATTACTGTTTGTCAAATAATTGTTTTATTTTTTGCGTTAGGATTGTGTTAAATTTTATGAGATTTTCTATTTTTTCCTTAAAATCTTTTGTATATTTATGGTGAACACTCATAATTGTGTTTTTAGACTACTTGTCGTATAATATAAAATGTTGTAAAATAACGACTGCATTTAAATAAGTAATAACTACTATAGCAAAAGATGAGGAATTACTATGAAAAAGAACGAATTATATACTTTAGGGATCGATATTGGTTCCACCACGGTAAAAATCGCAGTCCTGGGAGCAGATAATGAAGTTCTGTTCTCCGATTACGAACGCCATTTTGCAAATATACAGGAAACACTGTCTGATCTTCTCGGACGTGCCATCTATAAACTGGGACCGATCCATGTTTCTCCTGTTATCACCGGATCCGGAGGGCTGACTCTTGCCACCCACCTGCATGTTCCGTTTGTACAGGAAGTGATTGCGGTTTCCACCGCTTTGCAGGATTATGCACCTCAGACTGATGTGGCAATTGAACTCGGCGGTGAGGATGCAAAGATCATTTATTTTGAAGATGGAAATGTAGAACAGCGTATGAACGGTGTCTGCGCAGGAGGTACCGGTTCCTTCATCGATCAGATGGCTTCCCTTCTTCAGACAGACGCCAGTGGGCTGAATGAATATGCAAAAAATTATACTTCTTTATATTCCATCGCAGCACGCTGCGGTGTTTTTGCGAAATCTGATATTCAGCCTCTGATCAATGAAGGAGCTTCCAAAGAGAATTTAGCTGCTTCTATTTTTCAGGCAGTAGTCAATCAGACGATCAGCGGACTGGCCTGCGGAAAGCCAATCCGCGGACATGTAGCCTTCTTAGGCGGACCACTTCACTTTTTATCGGAATTAAAAGAGGCCTTTATCCGTACTTTAAAACTGGACGATGAGCATATTATCGCTCCTAATCATTCTCATTTGTTTGCAGCAATCGGTTCCGCGCTGAATTCCAAACGGAATGTGGATATTCCTCTGCAGACACTTCAGAGCCGTCTGGCAAATAAAATCGAATTGGAATTTGAAGTGGAGCGTCTGGAACCCCTGTTTGCATCTTCTGCAGATTACGAGGAATTCACTTTCCGCCATGCAAAACATCAGGTTCCGGTCAAAGACCTTGCTTCTTACCAGGGAAAGGCTTTTCTTGGAATCGATGCAGGTTCCACTACAACAAAGGCAGCATTGGTAGGTGAAGATGGAACGCTGTTGTATTCCTTCTATCATAACAATGACGGAGATCCTCTGGGAACAACGATCCGGGCAATCAAGGAGATCTACAGTCAGCTTCCGGAAGGTGTCGAGATCGTTCACTCCTGCTCCACCGGATACGGCGAAGCACTGATCAAGGCTGCACTGCTTCTGGATGAAGGAGAAGTAGAGACGGTTTCCCATTATTATGCGGCCGCATTTTTCGAACCGGATGTAGACTGTATTCTCGACATCGGCGGACAGGATATGAAATGTATCAAAATCAAGAATCAGACGGTAGACAGTGTTCAGTTAAACGAAGCATGCTCTTCCGGATGTGGTTCTTTTATTGAGACCTTTGCAAAATCACTGAATTATACAGTCGAAGATTTTGCACAGGAAGCCCTCTATGCCAAAAATCCGATCGATCTGGGAACACGCTGTACTGTATTTATGAACTCCAAAGTAAAACAGGCACAGAAAGAAGGCGCTTCTGTTGCAGATATCTCCGCAGGACTTGCCTATTCCGTGATCAAAAACGCACTGTTTAAGGTCATCAAGGTGTCCGACGCCTCTGAACTTGGAAAACATATCGTCGTACAGGGAGGAACCTTCTATAATAATGCCGTTCTGCGCAGTTTTGAAAAAATCGCAGACTGTGAGGCAATCCGTCCTGATATCGCCGGTATCATGGGGGCTTTTGGAGCTGCCCTGATTGCAAGGGAACGTTATCAGGATTGTGAAGGCACTACCATGCTCCCAATTGAAGAGATTGAAGCACTGGAATACAAGACTACCATGACAAAATGCCGCGGTTGTACGAACAACTGCCGTCTGACAATCAATCATTTCAGCGGCGGAAGAAAGTTTATCACCGGAAACCGCTGTGAACGAGGACTTGGCAAGGAAAAATCAAAAAATCACCTGCCAAACCTGTTTGAATATAAGATGCAGCGGTATTTCGGATACACCTCGCTTTCAGAAGAAGAGGCTTCCAGAGGAACGATCGGCCTTCCAAGAGTTTTGAACATGTATGAGAATTATCCGTTCTGGCATACATTCTTTACAACGCTTGGATTCCGTGTCGTACTCTCTCCGTCTTCTACCCGAAAGATTTACGAGCTGGGAATCGAATCCATTCCGAGTGAATCCGAATGTTATCCGGCAAAGCTGGCACACGGACATGTACAGTGGCTTATCAACGAAGGGATCAAACATATTTTTTATCCTTGTATCCCTTACGAACGAAATGAATTTGAAAAAGCCAACAACCACTACAACTGTCCGATCGTAACTTCCTATCCGGAAAATATCAAAAATAACATGGATCCGATCGTAACCGGAGAAATTGATTTTATGCATCCGTTTATGTCTTTCCAGAGTGAAGAGACGCTTTCTTCCAGACTGATTGAAGAGCTTGGTGAAAAATTTTCTGTTTCCGCAGATGAGATCCGCACTGCTGTTCACAAAGCATGGCTGGAACTTGCTGCATGCAGAGAAGATATGCGTCGTAAAGGTGAAGAGACGATCAAGTTTCTGGATGAAACCGGCAATCGCGGAATTGTTCTTGCCGGACGTCCTTATCACACGGACCCTGAGGTCAATCACGGACTGCCGGAGCTGATCAACTCCTATAATATTGCCGTCCTGACAGAAGATTCTATCTCTCATCTGCACGAAGTAGAACGACCTCTCAATGTCATGGATCAGTGGATGTATCACTCCAGACTGTATGCCGCTGCAAACTATGTCAAGACAAAAGAAAACCTGGATCTGATCCAGCTGAATTCTTTCGGATGCGGACTGGATGCCGTCACAACGGATCAGGTGGCAGATATCCTGACCCGTTCCGGTAAGATCTATACCTCGCTGAAAATCGATGAGGTCAACAATCTGGGAGCTGCCCGTATCCGTGTCCGCTCCCTGCTTGCTGCCATCCGGGTGAGAGAACAGCAAAAGACCGAGCGCATCATCCAGCCATCTTCTATTGAGAAGATTCCATTTACAAAAGAGATGCGCAAGGAATACACGATCCTCTGCCCACAGATGTCACCGATGCATTTTGAGATTCTGGAACCGGCATTTCGTGCATCCGGATATAAGGTTGAAATTCTGCCAAATGACAACAAACAGGCTGTCAACATGGGATTAAAATATGTAAACAATGATGCCTGCTATCCTTCCCTGATCGTAGTCGGTCAGATTATGGATGCGATTTTATCCGGAAAATATGACACCGATCATCTGGCTGTCATTATCACACAGACCGGAGGAGGATGCCGTGCTTCCAACTATATCGGGTTTATCCGGCGTGCACTGAAAAAAGCAGGATATTCTCATATCCCTGTGATTTCACTGAATCTAAGCGGACTGGAAAGCAATTCTGGATTTAAGATCACGCCGCTCCTGGCGCTGCGTGGTTTGTATGGCGTCGTATTTGGCGATATCTTTATGAAATGTGTTTACCGGATGCGCCCATATGAAAAAGTGCCGGGAACAACCGATGCACTTCATGAAAAATGGAAAAAGAGATGTAAAGATTTTGTATCCAACGGATATCCTCATCGCCATACATTTAAAAAACTGTGCCGTCAGATGATTCAGGAATTCGACCAGATTGAAACACTGGATGTGAAAAAACCAAGAGTCGGAATCGTTGGAGAAATCCTTGTAAAGTTCCTGCCGGCAGCCAACAACCACCTGGTCGAGCTTTTAGAAAAAGAAGGCGCCGAAGCAGTCGTTCCGGATCTTCTGGACTTTTTACTCTACTGCTTCTACAACCAGAATTTCAAGGTATCCCACCTTGGCATGAAAAAATCCAAGGCTGTACTCGGAAATCTTGGTATTCGTGCTCTTGAATGGTTCCGTGCACCTGCAAGCAAAGCATTTGAAGAAAGCACGCATTTTGAAGGACCTGCCAAGATCGAAAAACTGGCAGAAATGGCATCTGAGATTGTTTCCATCGGAAACCAGACCGGTGAAGGATGGTTTTTAACCGGAGAGATGCTGGAGCTGATCCACGGAGGCGCTGCAAATATTGTCTGCACACAGCCATTTGCCTGCCTGCCGAACCACGTGGTAGGAAAAGGTGTCATCAAAGAGCTCAGAAGAAGATATCCGACTTCCAATGTCGTAGCAATCGACTTTGATCCGGGAGCCAGCGAAGTCAACCAGCTCAATCGGATCAAGCTGATGCTTTCTACTGCAAATAAAAATCTGGAACATCAGCGCTGATAAAAAATACCACATACGCTTCCGGCTTTCAATCTTCAGGCAATTTCTGGACATATTTTCTATCTCTGCGTATAATAATAACAGGGATAGAGAAATCTATCATCGAAAATATTGTTCGCTTACCGGAAGCGTCTAATAAATGTCCGGCTCGAAAATCCAGCCCTATCGCAAGGTAGGGCTATTTTTATCTAAATGGTGGTGAAATTATGATTTATCAAGAAAGCTATGTTTATCATATCAAAGACGAATATTTAAAAAAGTACAATCTGAACCATTGAAATTCCCCTAAAAAACAATCACATATTTTACTCTATGTTTTCATATGATAACACTGTAAACTTATCACAAGGAGTTCTCTATGAATAACGATTTAACCTGCAGCTGTAGCTGCACCCCCGATTCCACACCCACAGACACTTCTCCCGATTTTTTATATGCCCATCAATCTCCCTATCCACCCGTCTGCATCAAAGAACAAAATCCTTTATATGGAAGAATGATGCTGGATAACATGGGTGGACAGGAGTCCGAAATGTCCACGATTGGTCTTTATATTTACAACAGTATTTTTCTGACTTCCGATACTGCCCGCATAGCAGAAATCTTTAAGAACATCAGTATTGTAGAAATGCACCATCTCAAAATATTCGGTCAACTTGCCGATCAGCTGGGTGAATCCCCACGCCTGTGGACACATCGGCAAAATCGCATGTTCTACTGGACAGCCGGATATATCAATTATTTTACGGATCTTCCAAAAATTCTGCTCAGTGCGTTAAATGGTGAAAAGCAGGCAGTCCGCAAATATCGGGAACAATGTCAGCGAATTCAGGATGAAGACATCCAAAAATGCCTGAAACGCATTATTCTGGATGAAGAACTTCATATTGAAATTCTGGAATCCCTCTGCAAGAAATACCCTATTTAAAAAACAGCAGGTGCATCTTCTGGTTTTCTGATCAGAAGTACACTTGCTGCCCTTTTCTAAAATTCTGATGCATGCTTTTTAAAAAAATCATAATATGCCCGTACATTTTCCAGTTCTGTCCATCGTTTCACATCCACAGGCTCCTCATCCAGATCATAAATCTTTGCTCCTCTGATTGCCAGCACGAAAGGAGAATGTGTTGCGATCACAAACTGGCATCCAAAAAACCTTGCGGATCTTCGATAAATTTTACCAGCTCTTGCTGTTTTGCCGGAGAAAGACTGTTTTCCGGCTCGTCCAATAAAAACAATGCATTTTCTGTCACCTTTTCTGTGAAATATAGAAATGCACTTTCTCCATTGGAATACTCTCGTACATTATCCATGAGTTCCGAACGGATAAACTGTGACTGTGTTTTTCTTCTCGCGTTATTCACTCGTTTCAACTGCTCATAATCATCCAGACTTTCATCCGGAACTTTGCAAACTTCGTATCCAGATACTCTTCAAACAACATCTCCCTCTTCCGGTCAATCCCTTCATTCAGATTCCGGATATTTAACATGTAATCAAATACATCATCACTTGTAATAATCCTGCTGTCTTTCGGCAAATGCGCTGCACTCTCAAAAGAGCAAAGTTCCAGATAGTCTTCATAAAAGCTGGACTGGTTAAATGGTGCTTCCCTCAACAAATGCAGTTTTTGCGCGATAATATTTAACACGGTGGACTTTCCCGTTCCATTTCCGCCATATAAAATCGTAACAGGCTCAAAATCAATCTGCTCAAAACGATGCTTTGACAGAATTTGAAATGGATAATACGTATCATAACAGGTACGTTTCTGCCTGAGAAAAAAATCAAATTCCACTTCCGCGTCAGGAAATCTAAATTGCTCTAAATATACCATCGTAAGTCTCCATTCTACAGTTCCCGCTTCATACAGACTGCAATATACCCGTCATTTTGCACTTCTTTCCCTGTTCTCACAAATCCATTCTTCTGCCAGAATGCCTCACTCTGGAGATTTCCTTTGGCAAATGCCAGTTGGATCGTTTTCTTTCCCAGCGTACGTATATACTCTGCATATTCTTCTATGATAATAGAACCAATCCCATATCCTTGTACATCATGATCTACCATAAACAATCCAATATAAACTGTTTCATCATCTGGAAATGCAAACACCATATCCATAATCGCAATCAACTTCTGCCCTTCAAAAAAACCAATATAATATTTTTCTGCGTCTGTCTTTCCCTGTGGTAAAGCTTTCATATCATTTAAAATACTCTCTCGTGTTACAAACGGAGGACAATATTCATAAAACATCGGATTACTTTCACTTAATCGTAAAATATCATCCATGTCCGTTTCCTGAAGGAGTCTGATTCTGTATCTGCGTGATACTTTCTGTAGTTCCATTTTATTTCACCCTCCCATAATCTTTTTCAACTCTTTTCGGCTGATAAATCTCCGATCCGATGGCTCCCACAACAATGATCACTGCACCTAAAATCTGAAGCATAGTCATATGCTCATGAAATACCACAAACCCGACCAGAGTTCCTACAACAACTTCCAGTGCAGAAAGGATACTGGTTGTAGTTGCTTCCACATATTGTGTAGATTTGACGCAGGATACATTCGCCACCATGGTACACAGAATTCCGATTCCAAATAAATTCCAGAGCAACACTCCTGTTGGTGTACTGCTCATATGGGAAGATACTGCACCAAAATCCATACCAAACATCAATACAACAGCTGCCCCGAGAAATCCATACACCAACAGTGTATCCCTCTCATAGTCTTTTGCAAAATATTTCGGGAGCAGAATCTGAAGTGCTACTCCGACACCATTGATCACTCCAGCTAAAATTCCGATTCCATCCAGCTTGATATCTCCGCCTCCGATGAGATTTGCTACAAATACTGCGCCGATCAGACAAATCAAAATCGTCACCATCTTGCTTTTTGGCAGTTTTTCTCCAAACATAAACCGTCCCAGGATTGCCACCCAGATCGGACTCATAAACATCAGCACAGTTGCCACACCCACCGGAATTCTGGAAACTGCCACACTATAGCTCACAAAGCTGATACTGTATGCCACCGCTCCGTAAAGAAGACAAATCACCAGCCCCTTCAAATTAATCTTTAGAGCCGAGGGTTTTGTAAACAGCAAAAACAGGAAATAGGCGCCACCTGCCAGTGCGCAGCGGAAAAATGAGATTTCAAAAGTTGTAAACGCATACCCGGTCAGTCCTCTTACAAACATCCCCATGATTCCCCACATTACTGCAGTGATGATTGCCAAACTGATTCCTTTGGTACGATTATTCATGATTCGCTTCTCCACTTCTGTAAATTACTTCATTTTCTTTGATTGTCATCCAGACTTTGATCTCTGCCAATTCTTCCTTTGGAGTTTTCAGAGGATTTTTCTCCAACACTACAAAATCCGCATATTTTCCACATTCAATGCTTCCTTTTTCATGTTCTTCAAAGTACTGATACGCCGTATAAATCGTAACTGCCTTCAATGCATCCAATACTGAAATCTTCTGATTTTCACCGATGACCCTTCCACCTCTTGAAATACGATTGACTGCGCTGCTTATCGTACGCATCATGTCCGGCGGGATCACAGGTGTATCCTGATGGAACGTATATTTCATTCCGTAATCTATGGCATCTTTCACCGGTGAATCTGGCTGCCTCTTTTTTCTCCGAAATTTTGAAGATGGATATCTCCCCAGTAATACGTATGAGCCACAAAAAAGCTTGGGATCATCCCGATTGCCGCCATTCTCTGCAGCTGGTCTTTTCTCACAAGCTGTGCATGTACCATGACTGCCCGATGCAGATCTTTATCCGTTCTCTTTGACAGTGCTTTTTCAAACTGTCCGATATACTGCTCTGCTGCCGCATCTCCATTACAGTGTGCCAAAAGCTGCTGTTTTTTCTCTAAGGCAAGCTCAATATAGTGATTCAATTCCTCATCTGTATGGATCGGATAGCCGCAATAATTCTCTTCCCCTTCATAGGCTTTGTCATCCACGCAGTCCTTCCCTGCGGTGAGCCATCCAGAAAAATTTTATATCCTCCCATTTTTAAATGACCGGTATACCGGTTTGCGTATGCCCTTTCTTCCTCAAAAAGATCTGCCGCCGTCATAATATCCGCATACCCTACTACATCCAGCTTCAACAGTCCATTGGCAGAGGCATATTTTAACAGCTCAAACAACGGTTTTCCTACCATTCCATCCTGAACCGTAGTCACGCCATAACTCGCATACATTTTCTGCGCTTCCCCGATAAGCTGCATCAGCTCCTCCATAGATGTCATCGGCAGTTTTGACTGAAACGCAAGAAACGCTTTTTCTTCCATATACCCGTCCGGGATTCTTGTCCCTGCGATTCTCCCATATTTTCCTCCCGGACAATCTTCTGTCTTTTCATCAATCTGCTGAATTTCTAATCCTTTGCTGTTTACCACTCCCATATGAGAGGAAGCATGGATCAGCAATACCGGATTTGTATGGCTGATCTCATCCAATACATATCTGTCCGGATGTCGTTTTTCCTCCAGAAAATTCTGGTCATAATTACAGCCTACGATCCATGCATCTTTGGATAAATTTCTTTTTTCGGCAAACATTTTCATGGCATCTACAATCTCCGAAAAATTTCCACACTCTGACAAGTCGCATTGTGTCATTGCATTGGCAGCTCCTACAAAATGAGAATGTGCATCCAAAAATCCCGGAAGCATCGTTTTTCCCTGCAAATCCACCATCTCGTCTCCATCTGTTTTATACTGCATCACATCATCCAGAGTACCTACTGCCTGAATACGTCCATTTTCCACGCAGACTGCTTCCGCATACAAGTTTTCTTTTGCAACTGCCAGCATCTGCCTGGATTGATCAATTCCAATGATATGATATTTATTTTGTAAAAATTTACCCGCCAAGTTTCCTGTTCCGACACCAATTTCAAGTATCTTTCCATCTTTTCTCTGAAATTTTCCACTTCCTCAAAAACCATTTGTAATACTGTCTCATAATTCTCATAGATTTTTAATGCACCTGTGTCCCTTTTCACATCCTCATCATATGCCCTTGCCCAGCCATCAAAATCCCACTGGTCTTTCCACTCATTTTTCACCTGGCAAAGCAGATTACTCTGTTCAATAATCTTCAAAAAATCTTTTTCTAAATCCTGTCCTTCTGTTTCTTCATATACTTTGTCCAAAACCATTTCCAGCGATTTTCTAATTTCACTCAATCTGTGGATCTCATTATTGACTGCCATCCATTGGTTTTGCATATGTGTCAGATAATTTTCTTTCTTATTGCATTGTAATATATTCTGAATGGCTTCAATACTCAATCCCAACGAGCGATAAAGCAGAATCGTCTCCAAACGGAAAATATCCTCTTCGCCAAATTTCCGATACCTATTCTGCGACTCTCTCATCGGAGTCAGAAGTCCTTTCTTTTCATAAAATCTGATCTTGTTTGTTGTAATATGCAGTTTTTCTGCAATTTGACTGATTGTATATTCTGTTTTCATACTGTGATCTCTCCTTTTTTATACTACACTCATTCTAAGTCTTCACCTTGGGCAAAGGTCAAGAGATCTTTCAGCCAAATTCTATTTCACTCCTGAAAACATATAAAACTGCTCTGTATCGATCAAAATATCGATGCTAAAACAAGTCTCCCATAGACGGCTCTCTTCTTTTGCAGACAACAGACCGGACGTAATCTCTTTTGGCACATTCGTGTGACAACCATTTATTTTCTCCCTGCATGCTCCATGTGCCACGATAAATCTCCCGCCTGGATTTAACAGCTCTGCCACCTTCTGTACTACCTTGTCTTTCTCCATAAAATGAGGGTATGCATTATAGATGATAATCCTGTCAAATGTCTCCTGCGTCATCTCGAACAGATCCCGGCACTGCAATTCAAACAAGGAGTCCCCCTCTACTTTGCGGGCAGCGATCTCGATCATCTTTTCTGACAGATCGACTGCTGTGATATGAGAAGGTTTTCGTTCCCGCAGCGCCTCAAACATCGCCCCTGTACCACAGGCAACATCCAAAACACTCATTCCCTCCTGAATATCACTTAAAAATGCGATCATACGTCTGATCTGATCGACCGATTGCTCCCCGTCATCCCAATGTGCGGCTCTTTGATTAAAATATGTTCTGATATCCATGGTAACTATCTCCTTTTCGGCTCTGCAATCCCTGCTTTCTGTAATGCCAGCACAATGACCGGAATAAAAATCAACTGAATCAGAATTCCTGGTATCCCTGTCAGAAAACTGGATGTAATAAAGATCTTGAAGCTATATTCTCCCACATTGAAAATAAGTGCTTTTAAAATACCGCTGACAATTCTCCCTACCAGCATCGCTGTGATCAGCGAACCATATATTTTTACAATTTGCTTTTCTGTATGAATGCCGTACACACAGATCCCCGTAATCAATCCATAGACTGCCAGTTCACAAAGCATTGCCGGAAGGATTGCAGCCGGAGGCATTCCTGTAAACAGACTGGATAATACAGGCGCTAAAATCCCACATATCAGCCCATACTGCCATCCACAGAGCAGACCGCAGATCAATACCGGAATGTGCATAGGCAAAAAAATACTTCCCGCATTCTGAATCGTATGGAATGCCATCGGAAGAACGATCCCCAAGGCCACACACATTGCCGCCATCACTAATTTCTTCACTTGATTTTCTTTCATCTTGTTTCCCTCTCTTTTCATATCTCCTCTTATTTATGATATGGCTCACCATTTATAATCCGATAACTTCGATACACCTGCTCCAACAGTATCACTCGCATCAGCTGATGCGGAAATGTCATCTTTGAAAAACTAAGTGCGTAATCTGAGCGTTTCAACACCTCTTTCCCGAGGCCAATGGAGCCACCGATCACAAATGCAATGCTGCTCTTTCCCTGAATTCCCAGTTTTTCTATTCTTTCTGCCAGTTCTTCTGATGTCAGCATCTTCCCTGCGATTTCCAGTGTGATCACATACATATCATCCTTGATATACCTTAAGATTTTTTCTCCCTCTTTGCTGCGAATTCCCTCTTCCACAGTCTCACTTGCCTGATCCGGGGTCTTCTCATCCGGTACTTCAATTATATCCAGCTTACAATATTTGCTCAGACGCTTGGAATATTCTGCGATGGCATCCTTTAAATATTTCTCTTTGATTTTTCCTACTGTAATCAATGTAATTTTCATGCTGTCTGTCCTTTTTTCTCTCTGTGTTTTCCTGTAAATTCCGAAACCTCAATGCAATACACTGCAACCCGCTGCAGCATATGCGGAAGAAATTCAATTTCGGCGCCCGCTTCTACGTGCTGCATTAAAAGCGTAAGTCCGTGTCTCTTTTCCTCCTCGTTCTCCACCATACGAATTCGTCCGTTTCCCATGATACTGGAAAATGCAAAAGAATAACTGCATGTATAATCTCCACGGATCACCTCATGGCCACAGTCCATTTCAATTGCTACGTTCGGGTTTTCTGCAAATGCTTCCGCTTTCCGTCCTTCCTTTGCACTGTGGATATACAATTTTAAGCTGCGCTCTTTCTGACAAAATTCATATCCGAAATTTACAGGAACAATAAACATCCCCTCCGCATCCATTGTTCCTATACGCACCACTTTACATGCATCCAACACTTTTTCCAGCTCTGCCGGATCCTTAATCTCTCTTTTTTCTAAACGCATCTGACGCATCACACATTCCTCCTGTCGCTTCTATCGTTTTAACCGATTCAATTCCACTTTTTCTTCTCTGCTCACCCGATAGGATTCCCGGATTTTCTGGATCGCTTTATTATGTGTAAAATCATCCATCTCATTTGCCAGCAGCAGTCTCTTTGTCTGAATCGGAAATTTGACATAACAGACTGATACAGCCCATGCCACTGCCATTTTCACATAATACCCCTCATGACTGGTATGATTCAGAATCTCAAGCACCTGCTCAATATAGGCTTCGTTAATGTAATGTGCCAGCAGGGATACGATAAAAAAACGGACTTCAAACTCCCTGCTGCTGTTCTGATACTTCCGGAGATAAGAAAACCACACTTCCTGCTCTTTTTCCATGAACTTATATCCCATACAACAGCTGTCGCAGACTGCCCAGTTATGAATCTTCGGAACAAACATATCAAGCGCCTGCATTCTCTGTTCGATACTCATCTTTGCATACCCCAGAACAAGTCCGTATAACATAATTTCTTCATGCGCAGACCGTTCATCTATTTCTGTCTGTGCTTCTTCCAGATACTGTTTCGAATCTGTTTTTGCAATTCCTTTTGCCAGCTTTCGAAGAGCCGGCATACGAACACCGATCACATGATCGGTCCCTGGGATCAGCTTCTGATTAAACTGCTTATAGCTCTCTTCCCCAAGTTGATCTAACTCTTCTCTGATTTCTTTTATCATGTTGTACTCCTGTCATTTTTTGTCCCTTTTACTATACCATGCCACCCTAGAAACCTCCACATGAAAATAAGGAGCCCCTTCGGACCAATGTCATTTAGTTAAGATATTGAGTCGGCAGCCTCTTGCAGAGCAAGGTATATAAAAATATATACCTGCTCTTTTTTTGTAAAAAATCCTTGACAAATATAGAAAAATTTGCGGCGAAGCCACTTAAATGTATTACATTTTGGAGGTAACGCTTATGATATTTGCGGAACATGTAAAAAACAAATTGTCATCTTTAATCCATGAAATGGCGACCGCCCCATGGTTGTTTTCAAAAAATCCAGAAGTTGATTTTTCACGGAACAGAAAACTTGATTTTGTATCTACAATTCAATTTCTTCTTTCTATGGAAAGTGGAAGCTTAAAAAAAGAATTGC
>ENA-OQAA01000294-OQAA01000294.1-human-gut-metagenome-genome-assembly--contig:-NODE-294-length-35606-cov-5.766172_pt1 | contig 35606 bp, 53 predicted proteins | sample MGYA00242489_ERZ504515 | MGnify/ENA primary metagenome ERZ504515 (study PRJEB26092, sample SAMD00036237) | human gut metagenome | host: Homo sapiens | study: EMG produced TPA metagenomics assembly of... | reverse complement strand
CGAATAGTGGGGATTTGCATAGTGGTAGTGCGGTAGACTCTGACTCTACTTGTGGGAGTTCGATTCTCTCATCCCCAACCAGACCGCAACCCATTGGGTTGCGGTATTTTCGGGGCATAGCGCAGTTGGTAGCGCGCCTCGTTCGGGACGAGGAGGCCGTGGGTTCAAATCCCGCTGCTCCGACTGAAAAAGACCGGTACACATTCGTGTGCCGGTCTTTTTCTATCTCTGCAGCCGAAGCGACCGCTGCCAGCGGCAGAAACAGGGAGCTGAGCTGGGAGCCGCAACCCGGGTTCCGCTTTATTATTCACACAAATCCCTATCTCTTTCTTCTGAAATATGCTAAAATAGTACCACTACGACACAGGAGGTCTTTCTATGCTCAAACGTCTGCGCAGCGCCCACCCGATGCTCTACTGCCTTGTGGCTGAGGTGCTGTTTCTGGGGATGCTGTTCGTGGCATCGCTGCTGTCGCTTCTGCTCATCTTGTTCGTCGTGCGGGATATTGATGCCGTCGATGATTATATGCTGACCTTCATGCAGGAGGCAGCAGGCGTGCTGGTGGCGTGGCTCTTTCTGGCGCGCACCGGGAAAAGCGTCCTGCTCCGCCGCCGGGGCAGCGGCTTTTTCAACGGTCTGCTGGTGGGCCTGTACCCCATCGCGCTCATCAGCTACAACGCCTACAACACCCTGCTGTTTGGCAGGCCGGAGGGCGATATGCTGCCCGCGTGGCATGTCGTGTGGTTCCTTATCGGCATGACCAGCGTCGGTGTGGCAGAAGAGTTTCTGTTCCGGGGCGTCATCGCCCAGACGCTTCTGGAACACTTCGGCACCAGCCGGGCCGGCGTCTGGAAAGCTGCCTGCTGTCGGGTCTTTACTTCGGTGCGGCCCACCTGACCAACCTCACCGGCAGTGCGCCGCTGGGCGTTCTGATGCAGTGCGTCTTTGCGGCCTCGCTGGGTACGCTGCTGGCGGCGGTCTATTTCCGCACCGGAAACATCTGGGTGACGGTGTTCATCCACGCCGCGATGGACATCACGTCCATGCTCATCGGCGGCCTGTACGGCACCGAGACGGTAGCGACAGCATCAGCACCTATGACATCACCATGCTGACGTCTATCGCGGTCTATCTCATCCCCACGGCGTTCCTGCTGCGGAAAAAGAAGCTCAGTGAAGTGGAGCTTTATTTCGGACATGATATGAAATAAACGGAATGGCCGCGCACAGCTGTGCGCGGCCATTCCGTTTTCTATCTCAGTTATTCGTAATCAATGGGCAGAGTCGGCAGACCGTTCAGCTCCAGCCCGGCGGTATGGCCCGCGATGTACTGATAGTAGCCCTGAGCCGCGATCATCGCGCCGTTGTCGCCGCAGAATTTCAACTCGGGCAGGTAGACCCTGGCCCCCAGCTTCTGGGCGCCGTCGTTGACCAGCTGGCGCAGACGGCCATTGGCCGCGACGCCGCCCGCCAGACAGACCTGCCTTTGCGCCGGTGTCGGCAGCGGCGAGAAGGAGCTTTTCTGCGAGGATGCCCGCGATGCGCTCCTGGAAGCTGGCCGCGAGGTCGGGGACGTTGATGTCGGTACCCTTCATCTGGGCCTGATTCACCTCGTTCAGCACGGCGGTCTTGAGGCCGGAGAAGCTGACGTTGTACCTGCCCTCCACATGAGGCACCGGAAGACGGTAGGCTTTCGGGTCGCCGGTCTTGGCGGCGTTGGCGACGCTGGGACCGCCGGGATAGGGCAGGCCCAGCGTCCGGGCCACCTTGTCGAAGCTTCGCCGGCGGCGTCGTCCACCGTGTGGCCGAGGATGTGGTAATGGGTGTAATCCTGCACCTCCACGATGTGGCTGTGTCCGCCGGACGCCACAAGGCAGAGGAAGGGCGGCTTCAGCTCCGGGTGGGTCAGGTAGAGGCTGCAATGTGGCCCCGCAGATGGTGGACCGGCACCAGCGGCTTGCCCGCCGAGTAGGCGAGGCCCTTGGCAAAGTTGACGCCCACCAGCACTGCGCCGATGAGCCGGGCGCGAAGGTGACAGCCACGGCGTCCACGTCGTCGATGGTCTTGCCTGCGTCCAGCAGAGCCTTTTTGACGGTGGCGCTGATGAACTCGCAGTGGCGGCGGCTGGCGATCTCCGGCACGACGCCGCCGTAAAGCGCCTGCTCCTTGACGCTGGTGGAGATGACGTTGCTCAGCAGGTGCCGGCCATCTTCCACCAGAGATGCGGCGGTCTCGTCGCAGGTGGATTCGATTCCTAAGATGATCATGGTTTTAGTGGGCCTCCAGCCAGTTTTTGCCCTGATGCACTTCGGTGCTCAGGGGGACAGCATAATTGACACAGCCTTCCATCTCTTCCTGCAGGATGGCGGCGGCTTTCGCGGCTTCTGCTCCGGGGCCTCGACGATGAGTTCGTCGTGGACGGTCAGGATGAGGCGGCTCTCCATCTTCTCGTCCCGCAGACGCCGCCAGACCCGCACCATCGCCAGCTTGATAACGTCGGCGGCGGTGCCTTGGATCGGCGTGTTGCGGGCCATCCGCTCGCCGCTGGCCCGGATGTTGTGATTGTTGCTGGCCAGCTCCGGCAGGGAGCGGCGGCGCCCGAAGAGGGTGGACACATAGCCGCAGTTCCGGGCGTCGGAGATGGTCTTGTCCATGTAGCCGCTGACTTTCGGGAAGGTGGCCAGATAGTTTTTCAGGAAGCGTCGGCCTCTTTGACGCTCACGCCGATGTCCTTCGAGAGGCTGTAAGCGCCCTTGCCGTACATGATGCCGAAGTTGATGCTTTTGCCGAAGAGCGCAGGCGGGGCGTGACCTGCTCGAGGGGCAGACCGTAGATCTTGGCGGCAGTGCTGCGGTGGATGTCCTCGCCGGTGAGGAAGGCCTGCTGCATATGCTCGTCGCCGGTGACGTGGGCGAGGATGCGCAGCTCGATCTGGCTGTAGTCGGCGTCCACCAGCACGCAGCCGGGCCGCGCCACAAAGTAAGCGCGGAGCTGGCTGCCCAGCTCGGTGCGGATGGGGATGTTCTGCAGGTTGGGGTTGTCGGAGGAAAGCCGTCCGGTGCGGGCTTCGGTCTGGTTGAAGCGGGTGTGGATGCGGCCATCCTCCGCGATGACCTTCAGCAGACCTTCGACGTAGGTGGAGTTCAGCTTCTGGTAGGCGCGGTACTGCAGAATATCCTCTACCAGCGGGTAGTCCCGCAGGCTTCCAGCGTCTCGGCGTCGGTAGACAGCCGCGCTGGGTCTTTTTGCCGTGGGGCAGGCCCATGGTGTCGAAGAGCATCTCGCCCAGCTGCTTGGGGCTGTTGGGTTGAAGCTGGCGCTGCCCGTCTCCATGTGGATGCGGGTGAGGACGTCTTCCAGCTCCGAGCGCATCTTCACGCCGAACTTCTCGATGCCCTCTTTGTCCACGAGGATGCCGATGCGGGTCATGTCGGCCAGCACCTGCGCCAGCGGGAACTCGATGTCGTTGTAGAGGGAGTCTTCGTCCAGTGCGGTGATCTCTGCCTTCATCTTGGCGAACAGGTCGGCCAGCGCACCGGCGTCCGGCCACTTCTCACAGGTGAAAGCGGCGTCGGCGCGGTAGCTGATGATGAGCTCCGAGAGGTTGTACTTGGAAGCCGAGGCGTCCAGCAGATAGGCCGCCAGCTTGCCGTCCCAGACGATGCTGCTGCCCCAGCCGCCCGCAGCCATGGCGCGGGCGTAGAGCGGCGCACTGTCGAAGACGTCAAGGGTGACGTCTTTGTTGTCCAGCAGGCGGAGCAGGTCTTCGGATTCCAGCGGAAAGACGGTCTTGCCCTGCACGGCATACCACGCGGCGGGCTGCAGCTCCACGATGCGGACGCCCTGCTTGCCCATGACAGCGGGCCGCGCGCACGAGGTAATGGCCCTTCGGCTCAGCGGGCAGAGCGGCAAGTTCGGCTTCCGGCAGAGGCTCTGCCGGAACTCTTTCCGGGTCAGCGGCGGGGGTGATGTCGCTCAGGCCGAAGCGGGCGATGAGGGAGTGGAGCTCCAGCTCCTGCATCAGCCGGACGCTTCGGCCTTGTTGCCCTCGCCCACGGCATAGGCGCCTCGGCGGTGTCGATGGGGGCGTCGGTGCGGATGGTGCCCAGCGTGTAGCTCAGCTCTGCCATGGCGCGGTCTTCGGCCAGATGCTCCCGCTGCTTGGGCTTGATGGTCTTGTCAGTGGTGTCGTCGAGGTGGGCGTAGACCCCCTCGAGACTGCCGTATTTCTGGATGAGGGTAAAGGCACTCTTCTCGCCGATGCCCTTCACGCCCGGGATGTTGTCGGAGGTGTCGCCCATCAGGCTCTTCACGTCGATGAGCTGGCGGGGCGTGACGCCGTATTTCTCCTTCACGGCCTCCACATCCATGGTGACGGTCTTGCTGCGGCCCAACGCCGTGGTAGCCAGCAGAACGGTGGTGGTGTCGCTGACCAGCTGTAAGCTGTCCCGGTCTCCGGTGGCAAGGAAGCAGTCGTCGCTGCGGGCGGCGCAGGCGGCGGCCAGCGTGCCGAGGATGTCGTCGGCCTCCCAGCCTCGGCGGTCACTTCACGATAGCCCAGCAGGGCCAGAAGCTGCCGGATGACGGGCAGCTGGGCAGCCAGTTCGTCGGGCATCTTATGGCGGGTGGCCTTGTAGCCGTCGTACATCTTGTGGCGGAAGGTGGGGGCTTTGAGGTCGAAAGCCACAGCCACCTCGTCGGGCTCAGATTCTTTGAGCAGGGAGAGCAGGATATTCAGAAAGCCGAAAATGGCGTTGGTATAGCGGCCGTCCTTGGTGGTCAGCAGCTTGATGCCGTAAAAGGCACGGTTGGCGATGCTGTTGCCGTCAATGACCAGTAAACGCATAGCTTGTGGTCCTCCATTCCATAATTTCACATTCTATAGTATACCACGAATGTCCCAAAGAAAAAAGAGACTGAGGGATAAACCTCTCAGCCTCTTTCGGGAAGTTTTACTCTACCCTTATCGCGCTCACCGGGCAGGCGTTGGCGGCGTCCACGGCCAGCGGCACCTGGTCGGGCGGAATGTCGCCGGGGATGGCGACAGCCAGAGTCCCCTCCATCTGGTATACCTCGGGGCAGAGCCCGGCACACTGGTGCAGCCGATGCAGAGTTCAGGGTCTACGAATGCTTTCATGTTGGTACTACCTCCATTCAAAATGAGAAAAAGGCGCTGACAGCAGTGTGGCCCGGCGGAGCAGAAAATATGCTATAGGCTTTCGGGCGCAGATATGTTACAATAGAGCAGAATGAACAGGAGGGCAAGACCATGAACATCCAGATATTCGGCACTACCAAGTGCTTCGATACCAAAAAGGCCCAGCGCTATTTCAAGGAGCGCGGCATCAAGTTCCAGATGATCGATTTGAAAGAAAAAGAGATGAGCCGGGGCGAGTTTGAAAATGTGTCCCGCGCTCTGGGCGGCTGGCAGGCGCTGGTGAATCCCAACGCCAAGGACAAGCAGACCCTCGCTCTGCTGGACGCGCTGGTGGACTGGCAGAAGGAAGACAAGCTCTTCGAGAACCAGCAGCTGTTCCGCACCCCCATCGTCCGCAATGGCCGTCAGGCACCGTCGGCTACCAGCCCGACGTCTGGAAGAACTGGGAATAAGAAGCTGTTTTCATAACCATTGCACATACTCTGGCTATGAAAAACACTTCTGGGCCAGTTTCACCAAAATAACACGGGCAGGGTTTTGCACCCTGCCATGATTGTGGTATACTGTTTTTATCTGAAAAGTGAAACAACGCAGGAGACGATAACGATATGAAGATAGAAATGACCCCGGAAGAACACGCCCGGCTCCACCGCCGCCGCGGTCGGCAGGCCCTCGGCTGGTCATCGCGGTGCTGGTGCTCATCGGCACGCTGACCGTGCTGCACGCAGGCGTGAACGCCGTGGCAAAGCTGTTTGACGATACGGCCCAGAAGCAGGAATACGAGGACAAGCTGGAAGGTCTGGTGCTGTTCGACCCCGTGCCTTTTGAGGGCATCGAGAACATCGACGACCTGACCCTCCGCGAGGCCGCGGTCTGGGGCTGTGTGTACAGCATCCAGGAGACCCAGGGCGGTTTCGACGGCTATAACACCGACCCCGATACCGAGCAGCTGCTCATCCCCTCGGTGGACGTGGACGCCTACCTCGCAAAGCTTGTCGGCCCCAGCTTCCGCATGACCCACAAGACCTTCGAGATGGAGGATATGACCATCGAGTTCGACGACACCACCCAGTGCTATAAGATCCCCATCACCGGCAGCGTGGGCAGTTACCGCGCCACCGTCACCAGGCTGTTCAAGAAGGACGGCCTCCTCCACGTCACCGTGGGCTACATCCCCAACCAGAACGCAACGGACAGCATCCTCACCACCACCTCGGATACGCCGGTCAAGTACATGGACTATCTGTTCAGCCGCCAGAGCGGCAGCTGGTATCTCACCGGCCTGACCGAGAGCGAGACGAAGCCCGAGTCAACGGCGGCGTCCACTGCCTCCGAGCCTGCATGATGGCAGACAGCGAGTGCAGGACGCCATCCTCGCCACCGGCGGCGAAACGCCCGCTGACTCCGACGCTGCGTCCTCCGAGGCCGCAGCCGCCAGCGAGGAAGCGGACGGCACCGCCGAAAGCGAAGCTGCCTCGGACGCAGAGCCGCAGGCTGAAAGTGCGGCCAGCGCGGCGGCGTAAAACGAATCACAAACAAAAACCGGGAAGCTCCCAGAGCTTCCCGGTTTTTGCATATCCGGAATTACTTCAAATCAAACCGCACGACCACCAGCCGATACCAGAGATACGGCACCATGTTCCATATCATCCACAATTCCATCAGAACATAATTCGGCAAATCACGGAGACGGAAGGGGCGCTTGCCCAGCTGGCCGTTTTTGAGCAGGGCGAAGGCTTCGTGCATTCCCTTGTCCCACGCCTCGCCGAAGCCCTGCTTGTGGAACTTGCAGCGTTTGAGCAGATAGCCCAGCGCCAGCGGAAGGATGTTGAGAATGAGCATCAGCAGAGGCTCGTTTTTGAGGGGGAGAAGGATGCTGTTGCGGCCGCTCTGCTGGCTCTTGAAGGCGTTGTACCGCACCGCGCCGGTGCTGGCGCCGCAGATGTGGTAGCACTTTGCCGTGGGGCAGAGGACATTCTTGTAGCCCGCGTTGTTGGCGCGCCAGCTGAGGTCTACGTCCTCGAAGTAGGCAAAAAAGTTTTCATCGAAGACGCCGATCTCGTCGAGGATGCTTTTGCGGTAGAGGGCCGCGCCGCCGCAGGCCGAGAAGATGCGCTTCTGCTTTGTGTAGCGGCTGGCCCGGCGGCCGTCGCCGGTCTTGCAGGCAAAGCCCATCCATGTGACGTAATCGCCGGCGTCGTCGGCAAGCTCCCGGTTGAAGTGGCGGATCATAAGGCTCTGGACGGCAAAAATTTTCTCGTCGCTCTCAGCCACGCGGATGAGCTCGGCCAGCCACTGGGGCTCTGCAAAGGCGTCGTTGTTGAACAGCACCACGAACTCGCTTTTCGCCCGGGCGATGCCCTGATTGACGGCGTGGGAGAAGCCGGTGTTGGAGCCGTTCTCGATGAGCTGGAAGTTCGGGCGGCTGCAATAGCTGCGGGCCTGCTCAAGGCTCTCGTCGGTGGAGCCGTTATCCACCACGATAAGCTCGAAGTCCTGCTCCGTCTGGGCGTAGACCGACTCGATGGAGTCCTTAAGCCAGCCTTTGCCGTTGATGTTGGGGATGATGATGGTCGCTTTCATAGATTCTGTGCTCCTGCGCATTTTCTTCTAGCATACAAAAGACAGTATAACATATTTTGAAGAGATTGAAAATTCCCTCTTGACAAAAAAGATGATTTGAGTATTATTGTATTAGGCACTCAGTACAGCGACACAAGGAGATGAGACGATGGGCGAACGATTCGATATGAGCCGCCCCATCTACGCACAGATCGTGGAACGGCTCAAAGCAAAGATATTGGCGGGCGTCTACCCGCCCGGCGGACATCTGGACTCGGTGCGCGACATGGCCGCAGCGGCAGGCGTCAACCCCAACACCATGCAGCGGGCACTGGCCCAGCTGGAAGCGGAAGGGCTCGTCTACACCGAGCGGACCACGGGCCGCTTCGTCACCGAAGATACAGCCTTTTGGAACAGCTGCGGGACGAGACAGCCCGCGCCATGACCGCCGAATATCTCGAAAAAATGCGCGGCATCGGCTACGGCCCGGCAGAGGCCGCAAAGCTTATGACGGGCTGGGAAACAAAGGAGAGTGATTGAAATGAATGAGCTTTTAACTTGTGAGGGCCTGACGAAATCCTACCAGAAGGGGACAAACGCCCTCGATAACATCGAGCTGCACATCGGCTTTGGCCGCATCGTGGGCCTGCTTGGCCCCAACGGCAGCGGCAAGACCACCCTCATCAAACTGGCGAACGGCCTCTTGCAGCCCACGGCGGGCAGTATAAAAATCGCGGGCATGGACCCCGGCCCGGACACGAAAGCCATCGTCTCCTATCTGCCGGACGCCGCATGGCTGCCCGACTGGATGCGGGTGGAGCAGCTGGTGGAGATGTTCCGGGATTTCTACGCCGACTTCGACCCCGCCAAGGCGAATGAGATGCTGGAAAAGCTGGAGCTTTCGCCCAAAGCACCCCTCAAGAGCCTTTCCAAGGGCAACAAGGAGAAAGTCCAGCTCATCCTTGCCATGAGCCGGAATGCCCGGCTCTATTTGCTGGATGAACCCATCGGCGGCGTGGACCCGGCGGCGCGGGACTACATCCTGAACACCATCCTCACCAACTACAGCCGGGACGCCTCGGTCATCATCTCCACCCACCTCATCGAGGACGTGGAGCCGGTGCTGGATGAGGCTGTGTTCCTGAAGAACGGCAGAATTTTCGCCCACCGCTCGGTGGATGAGCTCCGCGAGACCGAGGGCATGAGTGTGGATGCATATTTCCGGGAGGTATTCAAATGCTGAAAAAGTTACTGAAATATGAGTTCCGGGCCACCGCCCGCACCTACGGCGGAATGTATCTGGCCCTGCTGGCGGCGTCGGTGCTCTTTGGCGGGTCCCTCTGGAGATGGAACAGCACCAATAGTGATGCCTATTCGACTCTCGTGGGCCTGCTGAGCCTTGTCTACACCGGCGTCATCATCGGCACCGTGGTCGTCACCATCATGACCATCGTGCAGCGGTTCTACCGCAACCTGCTGGGCCGGGAGGGCTATCTGATGCATACTCTGCCGGTGACGGAAACACAGCTTGTGACCTCGAAGCTCATCTCCAGCGCCGTGTGGAGCCTGTGCAGCATCCTCGCAGCCTGCCTTTCCTTCGGCATTCTGGCTGTCCTGATGATGGCGGATATGGACCTGCTTGAGCAGCTGCCGCTGATGTGGTCGAGCATCCGGGAGATATTCGCCCGCTATAACATGGAGTTCTGGGGGGCGCTGGCTTTCAGCGGCGTCGTCAGCTTCGTGCGGATGGTCAGCGCCATCGCCTGCATCTATGCTGCCTGCATGGTGGGACATCAGTTCAAGAACCACCCCGCGCTGGCGGGCATCCTGAGCTTCTTTGTCATGCAGTATCTGCAGGGCTGGCTCGAAAAGCTGCTCCAGATCGGCACCGGCGTCTACGAGACGGCCATCTATAGCGCCGTAGGCGATGTGGGCAGCATCGAGACTACCGTATCGGCTCTGGGCTACATGGGGAGCGCGATGGTCACGCTGGGCATCGCGGTGGCGTTCGGCGTCTTCTGGTTCGGGCTGACGGTCTGGCTGATGCGAAACAAACTCAACCTCGAGTGATGAAACGTGAAAAAATCTGACGGAAAATTTTGAAATTTCCTCTTGACTTTACACGGATAAAGTGTATAATGCAATCAAACCGATGAGGCGGAAGAGAACCTGCAGAGCGCATCTTCAGTGAGCCCGGACAGTGAAAACGGGCGAGAGCGGGGCAGAGATTCGTGGGCCGCCGAGGGCCGGGCAAACGAGGCAGAGCCTCCAGTAGCTTGGGACGGAAGCCTCCGTTACAGGGCAGGGGAGTGTTGGCTCTCCGTGAGGGGCTTTGCGGCTTTCAAGAGGAAAGCGGGCAAGGCAAGCAAGGTGGCACCGCAGATTCGAATTTCTCGACTCTGTCCTTGTGGATGAACACACAGGGACAGGGTCGTTTTGTTATATGAGAACAAAAGCCCGTCCCGCAAGTGGAGCGGGTTTTTATTTTACATGCCGCCCGCTCCAAGGAAGGAGCAACCGCTATGAAAACCATGAACATGATCTCCCGCCGCAGCTTTCTGAAAGCCGCTATGCTGCCGCCACTGTTTCCGCTCTGGGTCTGACCGGCTGCGGTTCGTCCGCTTCGAGCACTGCATCCGGCACCGCTTCCAGTGCAGCAGCATCTTCTGCCGCCGCCAGCGAGGCAGGCCAGACCTTCAAGGTGGGCATTGTCAACTATGTTGACCACGCTTCTCTGAACCAGATCGTTGCGTCGGTGGAAGAGCGTCTGGACGAGGTGGGCAAGGAGAAGGGCGTCACCTTCGACTACGCGACTACTACGCCAATGCGCAGGCCGACCAGACCAACCTGAACCAGATCGGCGCCGACCTCGTGGCCGACGGCGTAGACGTCATCGTGGCTGTGGCTACCCCCACCGCCGCTACCATGCTGGCCGCTGTGGAGGACACCGACATCCCCGTCGTCTACTCCGCCGTCACTGACCCCGCCGCCGCAGGCTTTGACACCGAGCCGAACATCACCGGCACTTCCGACGCCTGAACACCGACGCCATCATGAACCTCATCCTGGCCGTCAACCCCGACATCGACACCATCGGCCTGCTGTATGATCTGAGCCAGGATGCTTCTACACAGGCGATTGCAGACGCCAAGGCTTTCTGCGACAGCAAGGGCATCAAGTACATCGAGAAGAACGGCACCACCACCGCCGAAGTTCAGATGGCCGCTGAGGCCTCATCGCCGCCGGTGTCAAGGCCGTCTTCACCCCCACCGATAACACCGTCATGACCGCCGAGCTTTCCATCTACGAGACCTTCACCGAGGCAGGCGTCCAGCACTACACCGGCGCTGACAGCTTCGCCTGAACGGTGCCTTCGTGGGCTACGGCGTCGATTACGTCCAGCTGGGCGAGGCTACCGCCGATATGGTGGTGGAACTGCTCTGCGACGGCAAGACCCCTGCAGACCTGCCGTTCCAGACCTTCGACAACGGCATTGCCACCATCAACACCGAGACCTGCGAGGCTCTGGGCCTCGACCTCGACACCGTGAAGAAGGTCTTTGCACCCTACTGCACCGAGGTCGTGGAAGTGACCACGGCGGAAAACTTCAACTAATATTTATTTAAGGAGCACACCATGCTGGCGAGTATCTTTTCGCTCAACGTCATCCAGACCGCGCTCGAGCTGGGCTGCATCTACGCCCTCGTTGCGCTGGCTCTGTTTCTGAGCTATTCCATCCTGAATATCGCGGACCTGTCCACCGACGGCTGCTTCACCCTTGGCTGCGCTGTCGCCTGTCAGGTGGCGCTGACCGGCCACCCCTTCCTCGCCCTGCTGGCGGCGATGGCGGCCGGTGTCTGCTCCGGTTTCATCACAGCCTTTTTGCAGACCCGCCTCGCGTCGAGAGCATCATGGCCGGCATCATCGTCAACACCGGCCTCTACACCATCAACCTGGCCGTGATGGGCTTCTCGTCCACCATGTCGCTGGTCAAGACCGATACCGTCTTCTCCATCGCCAAGAGCGCCCTGAGCTTTATGGGCGGCGGGTATAAGCTGGTGCTGGCGGCGGTAGTCATTGCGCTGGCCGGTGCCGCCATGGTGGGCTTCCTCGGAACCCGCCTCGGCCTTTCGATTCGTGCCACCGGCGATAACGCTGCATGGTGCGTGCTTCCAGCATTAACCCCGCCTTCACCATCACGGTGGGCCTGTGCATTTCCGGCGCATTGTGCGCCCTCTCCGGCGGCCTGCTGGCACAGTATCAGAAGAGCTGCGATATCAATGTGGGCACCGGCATGGTGACCATCGCACTGGCTTCCCTCATCATCGGCGAGACTCTGCTTGGTAAGCGCACCATGCTGCGCCGGATCATCGGCGTGGTGTTCGGCAGCTGCCTGTACCGCTTTATCGTGGCTGTGGCCCTGCGCTTCAATGTGCCTGCCGCCGCCATGAAGCTGGTGTCCGCCATCATCGTGGCCATCGCCATTTCGATGCCGGCCATCAAGGAAAAAATTGCCTTTGAGCAGCGCAAGCATGGGGCCTGCCGCCGCCGCGTGACTACCGGCAAGGAGGGAAAGTAAGATGGAAATGCTTCAGCTGAACGATCTGCACAAGACTTTCAACCCCGGCACGGTCAATGAAAAAGTGGCCCTGAACGGTGTCAGCCTGCACATGGAAGCCGGGGACTTTGCCACCATCGTGGGCTCCAACGGCGCGGGCAAATCCACCTGTTCAACGCCATCACCGGCGGCTTCATCGCCGACGAGGGCAGCATCCTGCTGGGCGGACAGGATATCACCTTTGCGCCGGAGCACCAGCGCAGCAAGGTCATCGGCACCTGTTTCAGGACCCGCTCAAGGGCACGGCACCCAACATGACCATTGAGGAAAACCTTGCACTGGCCTATCTGCGTGCCGGCACCGCGCCCCACGCCATCTTCTCCCGCATCTCCCGCAAGGACAAGGAAGTGTTCCGCGAAAAGCTGGCGCTGCTGGATATGGGCCTTGAGGACCGCATGAAGCAGCCGGTGGGACTGCTTTCCGGCGGTCAGCGGCAGGCGCTGACCCTGCTCATGGCCACCCTCGTCACCCCCAAGCTGCTGCTGCTGGACGAGCACACCGCCGCACTGGACCCCGCCACCGCCGAAAAGGTACTGGAGCTGACCAAGAGCATCGTGGCTGAAAAGAAGATCACCTGCCTGATGGTCACCCACAACATGCATCAGGCACTGGAGCTGGGCAACCGCACCCTGATGATGGATTCCGGCCGCATCGTCTTTGACGTGAAGGGCGAGGAGCGCAGCCGGATGACCGTGGACGACCTGCTTGAAAAGTTCCGCGAGAACGCAGGCAAGAATCTGGATAACGACCGCATCCTGCTGAGTAAAGTGGAAAAGTGACCCGGACAGGAAAGCACAGCCCCGACAGACCATGCAGTCTGCCGGGGCTGTATTTTTGCAGGAGCACACCGCAGGGAAAAAGCGGTTCCCCCTGAAACAGCAAATCCCCCCTGCGCAGATGCACAGAGGGGATTTTAAATATCAGAAATTACTGAACGTATTCGACCGTGTACTCGAAGCCGTACTCTTCCTGCAGCTTCTTCACCTCGGCCTCGCAGTCCTCGATGAAGGTGGGGGCGTAGACGGAAGCGCCATTGTGGGCCTTCTTGTAGTCCTCAACGATCTGCTGCAGCTTTGCCCAGCCTCGTTGGCCTTGTTCTGGTCGATGCTGTCGGGGAAGTTGATGATGAACTCGCGGTGCTTAGGAATACGTGCTTTCATGGTAGGTTCTCCTTATAACAGTTTGGATTTTGATTGTTGATTTATACAGAAGCACAGAGAAAAACCTGTGCAACTTGCGAAAAACGGATCACAGCCCGTATACCCGGCGGGCATTTTCGGCTGTGGTGCGGAACACCTCTTCGGCAGAGATGCCACGCAGCTGGGCGATATACTCGCCCACATAGCGGATGAGGGAGCTGTCACAGCGGGTGCCGCGCACCGGCTCCGGTGCCATATAGGGGCAGTCGGTCTCCAGCACGATGCTTTCCAGCGGCAGGGCGCTGATGGCTTTTGCCGCCCGCTTGGCACCCTTGAAGGTACACGCCCCGCCAAAACCGATGAACAGTCCCTGCTTTGCCAGCCACACCGCGTCATCGGCACTGCCGGAATAGCAGTGGACGATGCCCTTGGGCTGGTATTTTTTGAGCAGTGCGTAAACGTCGGCGTGGGCGTTGCGGTCGTGCACGATGATGGGCTTGTCCAGCTCCAGCGCCAGCCGGATGTGTGCCTCAAACATGGCCAGCTGGGCATCCTTGGGCACAGGCCAGTGGTAGTCCAGCCCGCACTCCCCACAGCTACCACCTTGGGGTCCTCGTAATACGGGGCCAGAGCGCGCATCTCTGCGGCCCAGTCCCCGCCGTACACCGAGACCGTAGGAGCCGGGCCTTCCTCGCCGCAGTCGGCGGCGGGCAGCAGGCTTTCCGGGTGGATGCCAACAGCTGCCACCACCCACGGGTAGCGGTGCGCCAGCTCCAGCACTTTGGTGCATCCCCGGAGTGGGTGGCCTGTTCACACACGCCCACCACGCCCTTGCCGGGCAGGCTGTCCAGCAGGAAATCGCGGTCTGCGTCAAAAGCGCGGGCACTGTAGTGCGCGTGGGTGTCAAAAATGGGGCCGGTCATTTGCCTCCTTTTTGACGGGGGCCTTGTTCACCAGCCAGATGCCCACACACACGAACACCAGCGCCGCCAGATACTGCCAGCGGAACAGGGGTTCGCCGTTGAGCACGGCGCTCAGCAGTACGTTGACCACCGGGTTCACGAAGCCAAAGATGGCAATGCGGCTGACCGGATTGTTCTTCATCAGCAGGGCCCACAGCACATAGCCTGCCCCGCAGATGAAGGCCAGATACAGCATGACCACCACCGCCAGTGCGCTCTGCACATGGAGACTGCCGCCCAGCACAGTGCCCAGCACGAACAGTGCCAGACCGCCCACGAACAGGTTGATGAAGCAGACGGCAAAGCTGTCTGCTTTTTTGGTCACGGATTTGTTCCACGGGCCGGACAGGGTAAAGATGATGGTAGCGGCCATCATGCAGAACACGCCCCAGCCGCTTCCGCTGCCGTGGTTGCCCAGCGTGCCGATGAGCACGCCCGCAAAGCCGATGACACAGCCCAACGTTTTGGCGGGGGTCATACGGTCGGCATTGCCATAGATGAAGTGGGCAAAGATCACGCCCAGAAAGCTCTGGGTGCTGTTCAGGATGCCGCCAAAGGCACCCGTGAGCATGGCAACAGCGATGTAATAGAATGCGTACTGGGTCGTGGTCTGCCACAGGCCCAGAGCACAGCACTCCGCTGCCACTTTGCCGCGGGGGAACTTGGGCAGGCGGCTCTGCAACAGAACACTGCCCAGAAGCACCAGAAAGCTGCCCAGCATGAACCGCACACCGGCAAAGCAGAAGATGGAGGCGGTGCTGCTGGAATCAATGGAGAACAGCCGGTAGCCCAGCTTGATGAAGGGGAAGGCCGAGCCCCACAGCACATTGCAGAAGATGGCCAGCAGCACGGCGAACACCGGCGTGCCGAAGATCTTATCCAGCCATTCCGCGCGGGAAAGCGTTTTGTTTTCCTGCATGGCGGCTCAGTGGATGCGGCTGCCTACGGGGGTGTCGTCGCCGTAGAAAGCGATGGAGCAGCCGCCGTCGGCGGTATCAGCAGCAAAGATCATGCCCTCGCTGACATACTTGCCCTTCATCATGGGGCGAGGTGCCAGATTGCACACAATGCCGATCTTCTTACCGATCAGGTCTTCCGGCTTGAACCACTTTGCAATGCCGGACAGGATGCAGCGCTCCCGCTCGCCGTCAAACACGGTCAGGTGCAGCAGCTTCTTGCTTTCCTTCAGGTTCTCGCAGGCGCGCACTTCGGCCACGCGCAGTTCCACCTTGCAGAAGGTGTCAAAGTCGATCTCTTCCTCGTGGGTAAAGTCCACGGTGCTCTCCTCGGCGGGGGCGGCAGCCTTCTTCTCAGCTTCAGCCTTGGCCTTGTTGGCAGCTTCGGCAGCAGCCTTGCGCTTCTCGTCCTCTTCCTTCAGGTGGGCAATTTCCTTTGCCACATCGATGCGGGGGAACAGTGCCTCGCCCTTGTGCACGGTGTAGGTCTCCTGTGCGCCGTAGGTGGTCTTGGTCAGGTCCAGAGCAGATGCGTCCAGACCCAGCTGTTCCATCATCTTGGGGGCAGTGGTGGGCAGGTAGGCGTTCAGCAGGATGCCGCACACGCGCAGTGCCTCGCACAGGTGGTACAGCACGCTCTCCAGACGGGCCTTGTTGGCCTCGTCTTTGGCCAGCGCCCAGGGAGCGGTCTCGTCGATGTACTTGTTGGCGCGCTGGATGACCGCAAAGATCTCCATCAGGCCTGCGGGATGGTCAGGCTGTCCATGTCGGCCGTGACCTTGGCGGTCAGCTCGTTGACCATGGTCTCCAGCTCGGTGTCGATGGCTTCGGTACCGGCAACGTTATGCACGGTGCCGCCGAAGTACTTCTCGCACATGGCGACCGTGCGGCTGAGCAGGTTGCCCAAATCGTTCGCCAGATCGCTGTTGATGCGGGTGATCAGGGCTTCGTTGGTGAACATGCCATCGTTGCCGAAGGGAATCTCACGCAGCAGGAAGTAGCGGATGGCATCCACGCCGTAGCGGTCGCACAGGATCACGGGATCCACCACGTTGCCCACGGACTTGGACATCTTGCCGCCGTTCATCAGCAGCCAGCCGTGGCCGAACACCCGCTTGGGCAGAGGCAGATCCAGAGCCATCAGCATGGCGGGCCACAGAATGGTGTGGAAACGCAGGATTTCCTTGCCCACCATGTGCAGGTCGGCAGGCCAGAACTTGTCGTAGTCGTGATATTTTTCGTTGCCGTAGCCCAGCGCGGAGATATAGTTGCTCAGGGCATCCACCCACACATACATGGTGTGCTTGGGGTCGAAGGGCACGGGGATGCCCCACTTCACGGAGGTGCGGGACACGCAGGTGTCCTGCAGGCCCTGCTTGATGAAGGCGATCATCTCGTTCTTGCGGCTCTCAGGCTGGATGAACTGGGGGTTCTCCTCGTAGAGCTTCAGCAGGCGGTCGGCATACTTGCTGGTCTTGAAGAAGTAGGCTTCCTCGTGTGCGTCGTACACTTCGCGGCCACAGTCCGGGCACTTGCCGTCCACCAGCTGGCTGTCGGTCCAGAAGCTCTCGCAGGGCTTGCAGTAGTGGCCGATGTACTCGCCCTTGTAGATGTCGCCCTGCTCATACAGCTTGGTGAAAATTTTCTGGCAGGACTCCATGTGGTAGTCGTCGGTGGTGCGGATGAAGCGGTCGTAGCTGACGTCCAGCAGCTTCCACAGATCCTTGACGGTGGCTACGATCTTGTCCACGTATTCCTTGGGGGTCACACCGGCGTCGGCGGCCTTATCCTGAATCTTCTGGCCGTGCTCGTCGGTGCCGGTCAGGAACATGACGTCATAGCCCTGCATCCGCTTGAAGCGTGCCAGTGCGTCGCAGGCGACAGTGGTATAGCTGTGGCCGATGTGCAGTTTGTCGCTGGGGTAGTAGATGGGAGTGGTGATGTAGAATGTCTTGTGCTCACTCATAGGTTGATACTCTTCCTTTCCTGATTTGGCGGGGGACGAAAAAAGCCCTCATCCTGCCGGACTGAGCCGGACAAGGACGAGAGCCTGAAACTTTCGTGGTACCACCTTGCTTCGCCGCACCCTTGCGGGCGCAGCCTTTTGCCGGGCCAAAAAGCACGGCGCAGCGCGGTAACGGGCGCACCCGTCGCAGGCTCAATTTTCACCTGCGCAGCTCCGAGACCATCTTCGGCATCGCGCGGCCTGCCCGGTTCCATCCTTCGGGCTTTCTGTCAGGCGCAGACGGTGCGTACTCTTCTCTTCACAGCCAATTTACATTGTTATGTCTATAATACGCAAAAACGGTGGGTTTGTCAACATTAAATCTCGTAATCCAGACAGAACCGTGCCTTGGTGTAGGGCCGCACCTTGCTGTCGGCCACAGCCACATGGGCGGGATGGACGGAGTAGCCCTTGAGGGCCTCGGCGCTTTCAAAGGTGGTGTCCAGCATCAGGTCGGCAGTGGAAGAGGGGAGACCGTTGATGTTGACATGCACTTCCACAAGGCCCGGACCTTGCCTGCCAGACCTTCCAGCCCCTCCTTGATGCCTGCCTTGACGGCGGCTTTTTCGGCATCGGACAGCTCGTCCTTCAGCTGCCACAGGATCACATGCTTGACCATAATAAAATACCTCCTGCGTTTTTTCTCATTGTAGCAGGATGAGAAAACGAACGCAAGAGGAAAGCTGCAAAGTATTATTGGGGTGCGAACAGCAACACCACCAGAAGCACGGCACAGAGCACCGAAAGTCCGATGCCCTCCAGCCGGGTCAATTTGATGTACTCTTCCGTGGGCTCAGGTGCTGCGTATACCGCCCACGGTCATGCAGGGCAATGGCATCCTCCGGCTGCAGCGCCATAAAAATGCCGAACCCGATGCCGAAAAGGGCGGCTAAGATCGATAAGATGACTTCCATAGCAACCCCTCACTTTTTGGTTTTGTCGTCCCTGCTCAGAGTATAGCACAGATACGAGATCAGCAGGGCAGCGCACAACACGAGCGCCGCCACCATCAAAATGGAGTGCAGCGGCTCGACCCTGGGAAGAAAGGTGTTGACCAGATAGAGTGCACCGCAAAGGATCGAAGCAATGCCGTAAAATTTGCGGAAGTGCTTCTTTTCGTCCTCACTGCTCCATCCGGTGCCGGTGCCATTGTACAGATCCCGGATGCCGCGGTACAAAAACAGCACACCCAGCGCGGCGTTCAGCCAATCCCAGTCCGAAAGATTCAAATTCATGGTGGCCCCTTTCCGGCTGTCAATCCGCACTATGGTTCCAGCTTTCGTAAGCGACAAGATAAAGAAGGTCTCCCACGATGGCGATGCCGAAGATGATACGGTAAATCAGCGATGTGACAGGTGTGAAGGCTAAGATCAGAAAGGCGATACTGTTGAGCATGTAAAACACGCCGTTCTTTTTCTGCCAGAAGGCGCGGTACTCCGGGTCACGGTGATACTGGTTGAACGGCAGATCGAGGAACGGGTCTTTGCCTTGAAGATCCCGAATGCCGGAGATGAACCAGATAACGGTCAGCACAAGGTTGAACAGAGTGGAAACCGAAACGAACGACTCCATGAAATGCACCTCCCATCTTTTTCCACAGTATACCACAGAAAAGTGCAAAAACAAAGGACGGTATTCAACCGCGCAGCGTAAAATTTGCACAAATCGGACGTTGACTGTTGGTGAAAACAGCACAAAATAAAACCAGCCGGACGAGGCGGTTGCAAGCCCTCGTCCGGCTGGATACTTACTTCTTCGGAGTCATAAGCCTCTTCTCCTTGGGGTTCCTCATTTTCGGAGTAAACGTTTCATAGGGTGACTCTCCTTAGAAACTACTGGAAACTGAGAATCTATTTCAAGGGGACTGATTACTTAGTACATTGGATTGACCCTTCTCTTAACTGATGGAGTGCGGCACCGAGATTCTAAAGATGAATTTCATATTACCACATTCTTTCGAGTTAGATTCGCCAGGGGCAAACTACTTAGTACATTGGTAGAACTCCTTTTTTGCTATTCAAATAATGTTCTCCGTACAAAAGATACCTTCATAGGAATCATCTCCGGCGGATCTATTTGAATCGCTGGGGTTTTAGTTGATCGACAGGTTGTCGTATAATCGCATTTTTGATGCTCAAGACTGGCTCATTTTTGTTGTGTTTTTATACGGGGGAAACATCCCGTTTGTGGTGAGCCTCTGTTTTGCTTCTCAGCGAATCCCGACAGCCTGTCCCTGCTGTGCGGGTTCCATATCGACCATCGGTCTCGCTCCTTTCTGCTTCAAGTCAGCGGGATTAGCTCTCTCTTGAGCTTCTGCTGTACTTCTCTGGTTTCTGGCTTTATTATACATATTCCTGATTGATTTGTCTATTCGCAGAATACACAAGGATAAAAACATAAAATTGTGCAGTTCTTGAAAAATGGCAGATGGAACGTACAAAATGCCGCTTTCTGTGCGGTATGTCCGGACGATCATACCCTTTGGAGAGGAACTCTGTTCCCTGCAGGGAGGGCTGCCGAGGAAGTCAACAGCAAAGCTGCCCAGAAGTTCCGGGCCGTTTGTGGAGGATTTTGCGCAAACGGGAGAAAATGTCGGCAGGGTATTATGTGATGGATTTGTTTGTGCTAAAATAGCGCCAATGAATGGTAGTCGCCGCCGCCCCGCGAGATGAAAGTTTCGCGGGGCGGCTTTTTTGCGGCAAAAATTTACACATAAAAGAAATGGAGACACAATCAAAATGCCTAAAACTTTACCGGAACGTATCTTCTTTACCATTGTCATGGCTGCAATTATGGTCTATGGCATGATCGTTTACAATGTGGCGCTGAACACAGGCGGTGTCACCAATGCCACCTTTGTTATGGCTCTGCACGAGATGCCGATCATGGTTCCCATTGCCTGCGTGCTGGAATTTTTCGTGGTGGAGAAACTGGCCACCCGATTGGCGTTTATATTCATGCGGCCCACAGATCGTCCGCAGTTCATCACCTATGCCATCTCGCTGATGATCGTGTGCATCATGTGCCCGGTGATGAGCCTGATCGCAACGGTGCTGTTTAAAGAACCAAGCTTTGGCACCTGGGTGCATACCTGGGGCTGCAATATGCCCATGGCCCTGTGCTGGCAGCTGCTGTACTGCGGCCCGCTTACCCGTGCCATCTTCCGGCTGATGTTCCGCCGGGGCGAAAAGCAGACGGACTGATAGCTCCCGGATATGGAACGATAATAAATATGTATAGAACGGGATGGAATAACGGACGAGGCGCCTATACGAATTTTATATATCGGGCATATAAAGCATGTACAATGGGGCATTTTTGATGGAAATATTTCCCGGAATGCCCTGAAAAAGCCATTGAAACCTAAGAATTGGCTAAGAAATTTGTGGAAAAAGTACATGTGAAGAGCGTTTTGTTGGACAAGATGCACAACTTTTTTTATATATCAATGCAGTAGAACCACCTAAAATGTAGAATGTGCACAAAGCCACTTGCCAATTTTCGTCAATCGTACTATCATACACAACGAAAAAAGACGAAGTGATCCGTGCAGGAGGGAGGGTGTGACCGGACAAAGCCGAACGCCTTCCTTACTTTTTTCACAAAGCTGCGCCTTTTCTTCGAGCGATAAGAAGGACGCTGCGCCGCCGGGGCGGTGCGGCGGTCTTACCCCCGGAACCCTATTCTTCAGGAAGGAGGAAAAACAATTGAATAATCTGACCAAAGCATTGATGGAAGAGCTGACCGTCGAATACGTCAAGGTCGGCCCGCTGCAGATCCCGGAATCCGTGGTCATCAGCTGGGTGATCCTGGCCATCGTCACCATCGGCTCGATCCTGCTTACCAGAAACCTGAAGGTGGACCACATCAGCAAGCGTCAGGCCGTGCTGGAAATGGCCTACCTCGCAGGCACCAATTTCTTTGAAGGTCTGCTGGGCGAAAAGGGCAGGCGCTATGTGCCTTACCTGATGACCGTGGCCATCTACATCGCCTTCAGCAACCTGATCGGCGTGTTCGGCGTCAAGCCCCCCACAAAGGATCTGGATGTGACCGCAGCGCTGGCGCTGATGAGCATCGTCCTGATCGAGGGTGCCGGCATCCGGGCACGCGGCGGCGTGGGCTTCCTCAAGAGTCTGGCTGCCCCCACGCCGGTCATGACCCCTATGAACATCCTCGAGGTCGCCATCCGCCCCACCAGCCTGTGCATGCGACTGTTCGGCAACGTGCTGGGTGCATTCGTCATCATGGAGCTGATCAAGCTCGTGGTGCCTGTGTTCGTCCCGGCGGTGTTCAGCCTGTATTTTGACCTGTTCGACGGTCTGATCCAGACCTACGTGTTCGTGTTCCTGACTTCGCTGTTCATGAAAGAGACCATGGGCGGAGAAGACTGATCCATTGATATTTACTGAATTTAAAAGGAGATTATTACTATGAATGGTTTGATTGCTCTGGGCGCTGGCATTGCAGCGCTGACCGGCATTGGCGGCGGTATCGGCATCGGCATCGCAACGGGTAAGGCAACGGAGGCTATCTCCCGTCAGCCCGAGGCATCCGGCAAGATCCAGACCAACCTGCTGCTGGGCGCTGCTCTGGCAGAAGGTACTGCAATTTTCGGCTTCGTCGTTGCACTGCTGATCATCCTGTTCCTGGGTCAGTAACGGAGGCGCAGACGAATGCTGAAGTTGGATATTAACCTGCTGTGGACCGTCGTGAACGTCCTCGTCATGTATGCGGTGCTGCGCAAGTTCCTGTTCAAGCCTGTTCAGGACGTGATCGCAAAGCGCCAGCAGATGGTGGACGCAAACCTGGCCGATGCGGAGACCTCCAAGAAGGAAGCCGCAGAGACCATGAACGCCGCACAGGAAAAACTGCGCAATGTGGACAATGAGGCCGCTGCCCGCCGCGAAGCCTACGAAAAGCAGGCTGAGGTCGAAAAGCAGCAGCTGCTGGCAGATGCCCGCAAGCAGGCAGACGCATCGTGGCAGCCGGCAAGGCAAGCGCCGAGGCCGAACGCCAGAGCAAGCTGCGGGAAGCCGATGCCCAGACCACGGCACTGGCCCGTGCGATGTGCGAGAAGCTGCTGGCCCGCAATCTGACCGCCCAGGACGACGCACGTCTGCTGGACGATCTGCTGGAGAAAGCAGGTGCAGGCAATGGCAACTGAATTCAGTCGTGAATTTTTTGCGGACAACCGCATCGTCAAGGCCGAGCTGCGCAGCGCCCGCAAGCCCCGGGAAGAGGAGCTGAACCGGATCCGCGCCGAGGTACGCAAGCTGTATGATGCCACCGAGGTCATCCTGAACGTGACGGTGGACGAGAGCCTGCTGTCCGGCTATGTCCTGCAGGTGGGCGACCGCGTGTTCGATAACTCCGGCCGTCATCAGCTGGACAAGATGATGGAGGGCAAGCCCTCGCTGGCTACCCTCAAGACCCGCATTGAGGACTACAAGCCCGCCGAGACCTCTGCGGAGGGTGGCGTGGTCATCTCCTCTGCCGACGGCATCGTGCACGTCGAAGGCATGAACCGCGCCGTGTACGGCGAGATCGTCACCTTCGACAACGGTGCCAAGGGCATGGTGGAGAGCGTGGACCCCGAACAGCTGGGCATCATGCTGTTCGACGGAGCTGAGACCGTCGGCGTGGGCACCATGGTGACCCGCAGCGGCAAGCGTGCCGGCATCCCGGTGGGCGATGCCTTCCTGGGCCGTGTCATCAGCGCTGGGCGAGCCCATCGATGGCAAGGGCCCCATTGAAGCCGTGGGCTACAACCCCATCGAAAAGCAGGCCCCCGGCATTCTGGAACGTCAGAGCGTGGATACCCCGCTCCACACCGGCATCCTCGCCATCGATTCCATGTTCCCCATCGGCCGCGGCCAGCGTGAGCTGATCATCGGCGACCGCCAGACCGGCAAGACCTCCATCGCCACGGACGCCATCCTGAACCAGAAAAACACCGGTGTGCTGTGCATTTATGTGGCCATCGGCCAGAAGGCTTCTTCCATTGCCCGCGTGGCAGGCGATCTGCAGAAGCACGGTGCCATGAGCTACACCACCATCGTGGCGGCTACTGCTTCGGATTCCGCTCCCCTGCAGTACATCGCACCCTATGCCGGCACCGCACTGGCCGAGTACTTCATGAGTCAGGGCAAGAGCGTGCTGATCGTTTACGACGATCTGTCCAAGCATGCAGTGGCCTACCGTGCCATTTCTCTGCTGCTGCGCCGCTCTCCGGGCCGTGAGGCTTACCCCGGCGATGTGTTCTATCTGCACTCCCGTCTGCTGGAGCGCTCCTGCCGGATGCGCGACGATCTGGGCGGCGGTTCCATCACCGCACTGCCTATCGTAGAGACGCAGGCAGGCGACGTTTCGGCCTACATCCCCACCAATGTCATTTCCATCACCGATGGTCAGATCTTCCTCGAGAGCGCCCTGTTCAATGCAGCAACCGCCCGGCCGTCAATGTGGGTCTGTCGGTGTCCCGTGTGGGCGGCGCTGCCCAGACCAAGGCCATGAAAAAGGCCAACGCCAACCTGCGTATCGAGCTGGCACAGTACAAGGATATGGAGTCCTTTGCACAGTTCAGCTCGGATCTGGACGCGGAGACCCGCCGCCAGCTGGATCACGGCAAGGCTCTGATGGAAATGCTCAAGCAGCCGCTGTATCAGCCCAAGTCCGACGCCGAGCAGGTGGTCACGCTGGTGCTGGCTTCCCACGGCGTGCTGGACGAACTGCCCACTGCCGAGCTGCGCGCCAAAACTTCCGCATTTGTGCGTCAGTTCCGCGCGGATGTGTCCGGTACGATGGATAAGATCACCGCCACCGGCAAGCTGGAACCTGAAATGGTCGATGCCATCCTGAACGCCTGGAAAGCTTATGCGGGAGGCGACAGCCATGCCGTCCAGTAAGCTGCTGAAGGAGCGCATCGAGAGCATTCAGGACACCATGAAGATCACGAACGCCATGTACCTGATCTCCTCGTCCAAGCTGCGCAAGGCACGTAAGAACTACCAGAATGTATCGCCCTACTTCAACCGTATGCGCGATACCATTTCCCGCGTGGTGCCCCACCTGCCGGAAGAGCCGGTGCATCCGTTCTTCCACGAGCGTAATATCGCAAACCCCAAGCGGGCCTACATCGTGCTGACGGCAGATAAGGGCATGGCAGGCGCTTACAACCAGAACATCATCAAGTTCCTCAAGGAAAATGCGGATGAGAACGACCGGTTCTATGTGATCGGCCAGACCGGCTACCGCGCCCTGTACCACAAGGATCCGCGGCTGGTGGAGGATTTCCACTACGGTGCCACGGAGCCTACGCTGCAGCGTGCCCGCGATATCACGATGGACGCCATCGATGATTTCAAGACCGGCAAGCTGGATGAGATCTATCTCATCTATACCCGCATCGAGAATGCACTGACCAGCGAGCCCACCATGGTGCGTCTGCTGCCGCTGGACCGCGCCCATCTGCAGCCTGCCCCCAAGGGTCTGGGCGATCCGAAGGGCGATGTGGAGATGTTCCCGTCTGCATGGACGGTGTTTGAACAGATCGCGCCCATTTATATGCACGGCATGATCTTTGGTGCCATGACCGAGAGCTTCTGCGCAGAGCAGAGCGCCCGCATGACCGCCATGGATTCCGCCACCAAGAACGCCAACGATATGATCCGGGAGCTGCAGCTGGAATACAACCGCACCCGTCAGGGCTCCATCACACAGGAGATCACCGAGATCATCGGTGGTGCGGCTGCCGTGCAGGACCGGGCGGAATAAAACGTATTTACAAATTAGTATAGAGGCAATCGTATGATACAGGGAACTATTATTCGCGTAGCCGGCCCTGTGGTGGACGTGCAGTTCACCGCAGGCAAGCTGCCTGCCCTGCAGGAAGCGCTTACCGTGACCGCCGAGGGCACCGAGCGCACGATGGAAGTGACACAGCATGTCAACGAGACCACTGTGCGCTGCATCATGCTTTCCGCCAGCGAGGGTCTGGGCAAGGGCATGACCGTGACCGCTACCGGCCACGGCCTGACCGCACCGGTGGGTGAAGCCACGCTGGGACGCATGTTCGACCCGCTGGGCAGACCCATCGACGGCAAGGCTCTGTGATGATGTGCCGCATTGGCCCATCCACCGCAAGGCCCCCAGCTTTGCAGAGCAGAAGCCCGCGACCGAGATCCTGGAGACCGGCATCAAGGTCATCGACCTGCTGGCCCCCTATGCAAAGGGCGGCAAGATCGGTCTGTTCGGCGGTGCAGGCGTCGGCAAGACCGTGCTGATCCAGGAACTGATCCATAACGTGGCCACCGAGCACGGCGGCTACTCCATCTTCACCGGCGTGGGCGAGCGCTCCCGCGAGGGCTGCGACCTTTGGGGCGAGATGAACGAGTCCGGTGTTCTGAATAAGACCGCACTGGTCTTTGGTCAGATGAACGAGCCCCCAGGAGCACGTATGCGTGTTGCCGAGACCGGCCTGACCATGGCAGAGTACTTCCGTGAGGAGACCCACAAGGACGTGCTGCTGTTCATCGATAACATCTTCCGTTTCGTGCAGGCAGGCTCCGAGGTGTCCGCCCTGATGGGTCGTATGCCCTCTGCTGTGGGCTATCAGCCCACTCTGGCCAACGAGCTGGGCGCTCTGCAGGAGCGCATCACCTCCACCAAGGAAGGCTCCATCACCTCCGTGCAGGCCGTCTACGTCCCCGCCGACGACCTGACCGACCCGGCCCCCGCCACCACCTTTGCACATCTGGATGCCACTACCGTGCTGTCCCGTAAGATCGTGGAGCAGGGCATTTACCCGGCCGTGGACCCGCTGGCATCCACCTCCCGCATTCTGGAAGCGGATATTGTGGGCGAGGAGCACTATCGCGTGGCCCGCAAGGTGCAGTCCATTCTGCAGCGCTATCAGGAACTGCAGGACATCATCGCCATTCTGGGCATGGACGAGCTGGACGAGAACGACAAGCTCACCGTTGCCCGCGCCCGCAAGCTGCAGAAGTTCCTCTCCCAGCCCTTTGCTGTGGCCGAGAACTTTACCGGCCTGAAGGGCAAGTATGTGCCGCTGCAGGATACCGTGCGCGGCTTTGCCGCCATTGTGGACGGCGAGGCCGATGATCTGCCGGAGTGGGCTTTCTTCAACGTTGGTACGCTGGAAGATGCCCGCCAGAAGGCAGCGGAAAAGCTGGCTGAGGAAAAGGGCGGTGCCGTCTGATGAACAAGTTCATGCTGAACATCACTGCGTCCAGCGGTGAGTACTATCAGGGCGATTGCGAAGACCTTGTGCTGCCCATCAGCGATGGCGTGTACGGCATACAGGCTGGACACAGCCCGGTGCTGGTGGCCATCCACATGGGCATCCTGCACTTTGAGGTGAACGGTGAAAGCCAGGACATCCTGGTAGGCGACGGCATTGCCGAGGTGACACCTGCCTATGTGATGGTGCTGGTGGACAGCGCGAGCGCCCGGAGGATATCGACAAGAACCGTGCCGAGGCTGCCCGCATCCGTGCCGAGGAGCGTTTGCAGCATCAGCAGAGCATGCATGAATATTATCAGAGCAAGATCGCGCTCGACCGTGCGATGCAGCGCCTGCAGGCCGCTGCAAAGTACCGGCGCTGAGAATGAGCCGCATCTGCCAGGACCAGATCTGAAAAAAGAGCATCATTTGTATCCATTGAGGGTGCAAAGTGATGCTCTTTTTTTATTTCAGGCGGTTCCATGGAACGCAGCTTTCGTGTATAATAAGGTCAATGCAACCCCGCGTGTTGTGCGGGAAAGGAGGAGGTTTTCCATGATCCAATTCGGCCTGCGTCTGCATGACGCGGAAAAGCTGCCCGTTGAACAGGTGCTGCCGCTGGTGCGCCAGAAAGGCTTTACCTGCGCCCATGTGGCCCTGAGCAAATCCTTCAAGGAGCTGCCCTGCACCCCCAGCGCCCTGACCCCCGGCTATGCGCTGTATCTGCGGCATCTGTTTGAGAAAAACGGCATCGATATTGCCGTGCTGGGCAACTACCTGAACCTTGCCCACCCGGATGCGGATGCCCTGCACGCCATTCAGGAAAAATACTATGCCCATATCCGCTTTGCAAGCCTGCTGGGCTGCGGCATGGTGGGCACCGAGACCGGTGCGCCCAACGCGGAGTACAAATTCTGTCCGGAGTGCCGCAGCGACGAAGCCCTTGCTACTTTTATCCGGAACTTCAAGCCGGTGGTGCGCTGTGCCGAGCAGTACGGCGTGACCATTGCCATTGAGCCGGTGGTAAAGCACATCGTGTACGATGCCAGACGCGCCCGCACCGTGCTGGACGAGATCGGCAGCCCGAACCTGCAGATCCTGTTCGACCCCGTCAACCTGCTGAACATGGAAAATGTGGACCGCCGCGAGGAAGTGTTCGCCGAGGCCATCGAGCTTCTGGGTAAGGATATCGCCATGATCCACTTTAAGGATTTCCTGCGCAAGGATGCGGGCGGCCAGCTGGCTGCTACGGGTGCAGGGCAGGGAGGCATGGAGGACTACCGCACCATCCTGCGCTTTGCAAAGCAGGAAAAGCCCTATATCTTTGCAACGCTGGAGAATACCACCCCGGAAAACGCGGTGGAATGCCTGAACTACCTGAAAAAGCAGTACGACGAGTGCTGAACACTTTATAACAAGAAAAACATCTGCAAGCTTTGCCCGGAATGGGGCAGCTTGCAGATGTTTTTTGTATCAGATGAAGTTTATGGTTCAGCCTTTTACAAATTGCAATTAAGAAGTAGTTTCGCTGAAAATGCCCAGAACGAAAGCGGAGGACATTAAGATCATTCCAGATTCAGCTTATGCTCCATCAGCCAGCGGGTCAGCAGAAAGTATCCTGCGGCAAAGGCAATGCTGACCGCCAGCCGAACAGGGTGGTGAACGCACTGGGCGCAGCGATGGAGATGTCCACGCCGCCAAGGGTGGGATCGGAAACAGCCTGCAGCATGTCGGCACTGCTGACACCGGAGCTCAGCCAGTTCTGCAGGAAGGACAGCAGGAAAAATGCCAGAATACCGGCCGGGACCATGTGCTTTTTGAACTGGTGGCCGATCATGCATGCGGCATAGATGCACAGGATGCTGGACACCAGTGCCACCAGCCCATTCAGCGTTTCAAAGATCAGCCAGAGCCACCCGGAGCTGCCGGTCATGCGGAAGATCTCCACCACTTTCTGCCACAGCTCCGGCAGCTGCTGCAGGGCCGCGCTGTTCAGAGACAGAGCCAGCAGCATCACCGCAAAGGAGAAAATACCCACGATGCTGCTGCAAAGCATCCAAACCACGCTGGAGATCAGCTTGGAAAGGATGAGCTGGCTTTCCGTCACCGGCAGGGTGTGCATCAGGTAGCCTTCGCGGCCCAGCAGATTGCGGGTGAAGCGGGTCACAATGGTCATCACGGACACCACTGCCACCGCAACGGCTACGACCATGTAGGCGAACAGCAGCAGAGATGCAAAGTTGTCCTTGGAAGAGCTGCGCAGGGAAAAGCCGCTCAGCACTGCCAGCGCAACAAGGGCCAGATACAGCCCGCCATAGGTGCGGCCGGTGGCCTTGAATTCATATTTTAACAGCTGTTTCAGCATTTGAATACCTCCCGGAAATATGCATCCACGCTCATGCCCTCGGTCTCGCGCAGCTCTTCGGCATTGCGGTGGGCGAACACCCGGCCATCCTTCAAAAAGACGGCTTCGTCCAGAATGGGCTCGATATCGCCGATGAGGTGGGTGGAAAGAATGACGGTCGCATCCCGGCTGTAGTTGTTCAGGATGGTGCTCAGGATGTAGTCCCGGGCGGCAGGGTCTACGCCGCCAATGCTCATCCAGCAGGTAGAGCTTTGCGGCGCGGCTCATGGCAAGGATCAGCTGCACCTTTTCCTTGCTGCCCTTGGAGAGGGTCTTGAGCCGCGCCTTCGGTTCCAGTTCCAGCCGGGCCAGCATTTCGTTTGCCTTAGCGGGGTCAAAATCGGCATAAAATTCGTGGAACATTTCCACCAGCTGCTCCACACGCATCCAGTCCGGCAGCCAGTCGGCGTCCGGCAGATAGGACACGATGGCTTTGGTGTCCGGCCCGGGGGTCATGCCGGCGATCCGGATGCTGCCTGCACTGGGCTGCAGCAGACCGTTCGCCAGCTTGATGAGGGTGGTCTTGCCGCTGCCGTTGGGGCCAAGCAGCCCCACGATGCGGCCAAAGCCGATGTGCAGGTCTACATTTTCCAGTGCGGTCTTATCCTTCTGGTAGCACTTGGTCAGTGCTTCACAGCTCAAAAGTTCATTCATTGAGGTCCTCCTTTGCGTCCCAGTGTTCCAAAAGCGCGGCTGCCTGTGCGGGACTATAGCCGATGCCGCGCATCTTTTCCAGAAAATCCGACGCCAGCGTCCGGGCGGTGTCGGCGCGAAGCTGTTCGATCAATGCAGTATCCTCCGTAACATAGCGGCCTGCAGTGCGTTCGGTGCGCACCAGTCCTTCCGTCTCCAGCTGGGCAAGGGCCCGCTGCATCGTGTTTGGGTTCACCCCGGCGGCTGCGGCCAGATCACGTACCGAATCCAGATGCCCGCCCGGCGGGTAGGTGCCGGCCAGGATCCGGGCCTTGAGCCGTTCCACAAGCTGGGCATAGATCGGGCGGCTGGCATCAAACTGTTCGCCCATGGTATCATCTCCTTGTCTTGCTGTATTAAGCGCTTGATACAATAATACACGATTTGCTCTGTTTGTCAAGGGGAAAAAGAAAAAACACCATAAAACTGTGGGAAGTTGGAAAAAGTGCCCATAAAACACTGCACATTGATAAAAAATTACAATAAATTCAAACAATTTCACATTGCAAAGCTTTTGACAATGTGCTATGCTGAAAAACAGAGAGCTCCGCCCGGAAAGCGGCGGAAAAGAGATTTGGAGGAAAAATAACTATGGCTGACCGCATCGTTCTGAATACCATCTCCTACCATGGCCACGGTGCCATTGAGAACATCGTTCCCGAACTGACCGCCCGCGGCTACAAGAAGGCATTCGTCTGCTCCGACCCCGACCTGATCAAGTTCGGCGTCACCAAGAAGGTCACCGATCTGCTGGATGCTGCAAACTTTGCCTATGCTGTTTACAGCGAGATCAAGCCCAACCCCACCATCGCCAACGTGCAGGACGGCGTGGCCGCTTTCAAGGCCGCCGAGGCTGACTGCATCGTGACCATCGGCGGCGGCTCCTCCATGGATACCGCAAAGGCCATCGGCATCATCATCAATAACCCCGAGTTTGCGGATGTCCGCTCTCTGGAAGGTGTTGCTCCCACCAAGAAGCACGCGGTGTTCACCATCGCTGTTCCCACCACCGCCGGCACTGCTGCCGAGGTCACCATCAACTACGTCATCACCGATGTGGAGAAGAAGCGCAAGTTCGTCTGCGTGGATACCAACGATATCCCCGAGATCGCCGTGGTCGATCCCGATATGATGTCCTCCATGCCCAAGGGCCTGACCGCTGCCACCGGCATGGATGCTCTGACCCACGCTATCGAGGCTACATCACCAAGGGCCACTGCGTCATCTCCGATATGTTCCATCTGGAAGCCATCAAGCTCATCAGCCAGAGCCTGCGCGGCGCAGTGCAGAACACCCCGGAAGGCCGCGAGGGCATGGCTCTGGGCCAGTACATCGCCGGCATGGGCTTCTCCAACGTGGGTCTGGGCATCGTCCACTCCATGGCACACGGCCTGTCCGCTCTGTATGACACCCCGCACGGTGTGGCCTGCGCTATCCTGCTGCCGGTGGGTCTGGAGTACAACAAGAGCGTTGCCGGTGAGCGCTACCGCGCCGTGGGCAAGGCCATGGGCGTTATGGGCATCGACGAGATGAACGATGTGGAAGCCGCTGATGCCACCATCGCCGCCGTCAAGCAGCTGAGCGCAGACGTGGGCATCCCCACAAATCTGCACGGCATCCTGAAGGAAGAGGATATCCAGTTCCTCGCCGAGTCCGCATTTGCGGATGCCTGCCGTCCCGGCAATCCCCGCGACACCAGCGTGGAGGAGATCGTGGAGCTGTATAAGAGCCAGCTGTGATTCCGCTCTGTAAATTCAAGCTGTAATTTTGGGCCCTGCTGTCCTTCGGGATGGCAGGGCCTTTTTCTAAGATGTATCTGAAAACAAAGCAACAGGCTGGATCTTCGTCTTTTCAGAGATGCCCGGAGAGCCTGCCGCGTCGCAGAGTGACAAAATTTCTGCACGGCTCTTGTACACAGCGCCCAAAACAGGTACAATCAATGCAGTAAGAAAAAACTGGAAGCGAAAGGAACCTTATGACGCTGAACTTCTATACTCTGGGTGTTATTTATCTAGTATATTCCTTTCTGGGCTGGGTGGCTGAGACGGTAGTCGCGACCATCCGGGGCGGAAGGTTTGCCAACCGCGGTGCGGCGGCAGGCCCGTTCTGCTTTATCTACGGTACCACCGGCGTGCTGCTGGCCGTGAGTTTCGGCGATCTGCGCACCGAGCCGGTCTACCTGTTCTTTGCCTGTATGATGGCGGCAACGGTGATGGAATGGATCACCGCCAAGCTGCTGGAACGCCTGCACCGCCGCAAGTGGTGGGACTATTCCGGAAAAAAATTCAATCTGAATGGCTATGTGTGCCTGCAGTATTCGCTGCTGTGGGGTGCACTGGGCACGGCAAGTGTGCTGTGGGGCAATAATGTGCTGCTGCGGCTGTGTGCGCATATCCCGGTCTGGCTGCTGCGTCCGGCAGTATGGGTCTCGCTGACGGTGGCGGTGCTGGACCAGATCGGTTCGGCGGTGCTGGTGCAGCAGTATGCGGCCCGGCACCCGATGCTGGAGCAGCTCAACCAGAGACTGGGGGAGCGGTCGGATACGCTGCGCCGCAGGATCGCGCTTTACATTGAAAAACGCATCCAGTATGCTTACCCGGCTGCGGCCCGGCAGGAGCAGACTGCGCTCCGGAAGGGGGAAAAGAACTTCCTCAGCGTGTCCGATCTGCTGTGGCTGTTCGTGATCGGCGCGTTTCTGGGCGACATGGTGGAGACGGTGTTCTGCCGCGTGACCGCCGGGGTCTGGATGAGCCGCTCCAGTCTGGTCTGGGGGCCGTTCAGCGTGGTGTGGGGTCTGGCGCTGGTGCTGGCAACGGTGCTGCTGCGTCAGGAAAAGGACCGGAGCGACCGCTATCTGTTCGCCTTCGGCACCGTCATGGGCGGTGTGTACGAATACGTGTGCAGCGCCGTCACCGAGCTGCTGTTCGGCACCGTGTTCTGGGACTACAGCAAGTTCAAGTTCAATCTGGGCGGGCGCATCAACCTGCTGTACTGCTTTTTCTGGGGCATTGCGGCGGTGATATGGATGCGCTACGGCTATCCGCTGGTGCTCAGAGGCATGAAGAAGGTGCGCAGCCGCGTCCGCCATGGATGACCGTCCTGCTGGCAGTGTTCATGGCGGTGAACATGCTCACCAGTGCGCTGGCCCTTGCCCGCTACGATGCCCGCACCAGCGGTGAAGGCCCCAAGAACAGCATCGATACGCTGCTGGATGCGCATTTTGACGATGCCCGCATGGAGCGTATTTATCCCAACGCGAAGAAAGTGACCAAGGCCGGATGAAATTTCAACGCTCCTCTTGCACTTTGGTGCAAAAACCGGTATAATATTTTTCGGATAAAAGGGAGTAAAGGGCGCTCGTTTTGCAAAAACGGTGCGCTGTGGCGCAGCGACATCCCGGCAGAAATGCCCGCTGTGTCACCGGAAGCTTGAGACTTTTATTACACTTTCCCGTTTCTGGGCAGGATGTAATAAAGGTCTCTTTTTTATTGCTGCTCTGCCAAAAACAAAAGGAGAAAAACTATGCTCATTCCTGTTTTGCTGTTCATCGTGGGCCTGCTGTGCTCATCAAGGGCGGTGACTGGTTCGTGGATGGTGCCACGGGCATTGCCCGCCGCTTCCATGTGCCGGAGCTGCTCATCGGTGCCACCGTGGTGTCCATCGGCACCACCCTGCCGGAGGTGATGGTCTCCACCACCTCGGCCTTTACCGGCCACGGCGAGATCGCCTATGGCAACGCCATCGGTTCGATCATCTGCAATGCATCGCTCATTGCGGCCCTCACCATTGCGGTAAAGCCGGGCAAGGTAGACCCCAAGAGCCTGCGCACGCCGGTGCTGTTTTTCTTTGTGGCAGCGGCCTTCTATGCCGGTGTGGCCTACACCACCGGCTACTTCTCCCGCCCGGTGGGCCTGATCCTTCTGGCCATGTTCGCAGCGTATATCATCTGCAACGTGATGGCCATGAAGAACGCCCCCGCCCCGGAAGAAGAGGAAGAACCGGAAGAAAATGCATCCTTTGCCAAGGAGCTGGGCCTGCTGGCCGTGGCGCTGTGCTCATTGCCGTGGGTGCCAACCTGCTGGTGGACAACGGCACCCTGATCGCACAGGCACTGGGCGTGCCGGAGTCGGTGATCGCGCTCACCTTTGTGGCACTGGGCACCTCGCTGCCGGAGCTGGTCACGGCCATCACCTCGCTGGCAAAGGGCCACGGTGCACTTTCGCTGGGCAATGTCATTGGTGCAAACGTGTTCAATCTGGTGCTGGTGAGCGGTGTTTCCGCCACGGTGGCACCCTTTACCATCCCGCAGAACTCCCTGCTCTTCGGCCACAATGCATCGCTGGTGCTGGAGTTCCCGGTCATGTTCGCCGTGATGCTGCTGCTCACCCTGCCCGCTCTCTTCAAGGGCAGGCTGAGCCGCCCGCAGGGCATTGCGCTGCTGTGCATCTACGCGGCATTCTGTGTGGTGCAGTTCACCATCTGATAAAACAGCAAAAGGCCGACGCAGCACTGCGTCGGCCTTTTGCCGTTTTAAGGGTTACTTTTTCAAATGGGAATCCCAGCCGGAAGAGGTGATGACCTGCTGATCCGGTGTGCACCACATGGCTTCCACGCCGTCCAGACTTTCCACGATCTTCATCCCGTCCTCCAGCGGCTGGCAGAACAGGCCGGTGGTCAGGCAGTCGGCAAGGCCGGAGTCGCTGCACAGCACGGTCACGCCGTTAAAGTAGGCGGCGGGGAACAGGGTGTCCGGGTCGATCAGGTGGTGGTAGCGCTTGCCGTCCACCACGTAGTAGCGCTGGTAGTCGCCGCTGGTCACAAGGGCCATATCGCTCATGTTGATGGCACCGTCCAGCATGGAATCCGAGGTGTATACATCCGAAGAGCTCCATGGGTTTTCCACGCCGCCGGTCCACTGGCTGCCGTCCGGTTTTACACCAATGGCGCGCAGGTTGCCGCCCACGCTCACCAGAGCGCTGGTCAGGCCGCGGGCCTCGGCAGCCTGACACACCATTTCCACGGCGTAGCCCTTGCCCACGCTGCCCACATCCAGCAACATTTCCGGGTCGGCCAGATAAACGGTCTTGGCATCCGCGTCGATGATCACGTTGTTGATATCACAGTGCTGGGCGGCTGCTTCCAGCTCTTCCATGGTGGGCAGCTTGTTGTCGGCATCCGTCTCGGCGGCTTCGGCAGCTTCGCGGTAATTGTGCCAGATATTCAGCACGCTGCCCATGGCAATGTTCAGCTTGCCGTTGGTGGTCTGGTACATCTGGTCGGCCAGCTCCAGCATGGAGAGGATGCGGTCGTCCACCTCCACCGGAGCGCTGCCGGCATTGTCGTTGATGGTCTTGACGTTGGTCACGCCGGGGTAATCGTTGTAGATATCATACAGCTGGTTATAGGTAATAAGGTCTGCGTGCAGGGCATCCATCTGGGTGTTGAATTCTTCCTCGCTCTCGCAGTAGGCGATCACCTGCGTTACGGTATCGAACACATCATAAAAAACGGTGGAATAGCGGGTAAGCTCTTTCTTTTTGGAGGCACAGCCTGCCAGCAGGCTCAGGCAGAGCACCCCGGCCAGCAGGGCGCTGACGAAACGTTTTGCGCGGGTCTTCATATGGTGTGGTTCTCCTTTGCGGCGGTAAAGGCGGCGTGTTCCTCCTGTAGGTGGGCCAGCAGATCGCCGAACACCCAATTGCGGTTGGAGAGAGTCACAACGGCCTTGAGCGGAATGGTGACCTGTGCCTGCTTCATCAGATCCAGCAGGGTGTCCACATCCTTCTCCTTGAAGTTGGCCAGAACCACTGCCGGCGGGTAGGCACCCGGCTCCAGCACCAGCGTGCGTGCGGCCTTGGTCTCCACCTCGC
>ENA-OQAA01000293-OQAA01000293.1-human-gut-metagenome-genome-assembly--contig:-NODE-293-length-35632-cov-2.397916_pt1 | contig 35632 bp, 49 predicted proteins | sample MGYA00242489_ERZ504515 | MGnify/ENA primary metagenome ERZ504515 (study PRJEB26092, sample SAMD00036237) | human gut metagenome | host: Homo sapiens | study: EMG produced TPA metagenomics assembly of... | reverse complement strand
AGCTGTCGGGATTGATTCAAAAACTGATGAGCGAGGTCGGAAGAGTGTACTGAAAGGGGCGAAGCTTTATGAGTAAATAGCATTTATTTCCCGGGACAGGTGCACAGAAGACTGGTATGGGAAAGATTTTTATGAACAAAGCCAGAGGGCAGCAGAAATTTATGATGCTGCATCTAAGAGGCTAAAAGAAGAAATGGAAATAGACATCAGAACTCTTTGTTTTGATGAGAATGATAAATTAGACCAGACAGCTTACACACAGGCAGCACTTGTGACCACTTGTCTTGCGATGGCAAGGACCTTGGAAGAAAAGGGTGTTCGTGCAGATGTAACGGCGGGTTTAAGTCTAGGGGAATACTGTGCTATCGCAGTAGCAGGCGGAATGTCTGATCTGGACGCAGTCTGGGCAGTACGAAAAAGAGGAGTCCTTATGGAAGAGGCAGTGCCGACGGGAGTTGTGCAATGGCAGCAGTTCTAGGACTTTCTGCAGAGCAGATCGAGAAAGTAACAGAGGAGATCAAGGGAGTGACGGTCGCAAACTATAATTGCCCGGGACAAGTGGTGATCACCGGGGAAACGGACAGTGTGGATGCGGCAAAAGAAAAGCTATTGGAGTGTGGTGCCAAGAGAGTACTTCCGCTAAATGTGAGTGGTCCATTTCATTCGCCGATGTTAAAAGAGGCAGGAGAAAAACTGTCCGAGGTGCTTGACCAGATCCACTTCCATGAGCTGGAACTTCCATATGTGACAAATGTGACAGCAGAACCGATCACAGATATTTGTAAGACAAAAGAACTGCTGAAGGAGCAAGTGGCGGCCTCTGTCAGATGGCAGCAGAGTATGGAGCGGATGATCGAAGATGGTGTAGATACATTTATAGAGATTGGTCCGGGAAAGACACTGGCAGGCTTTTTAAAGAAGATCAATCGAACGGTCACGGTTATGAACATTAGTTGTATTGAAGATGTGGATAAAGTAGCTTCGGCAGTAAATCTATGTGGAGAACTTTAATGGGAAGGAAAGCGCCTGGCAGAATCTGACAGAAAGGAAGCAGAGAGGATAGCATTCTCTGGTACGAAAAAAGATGGATAGAAAAGAAGAACAAAATCAGGAAAGAAATGGACAGAAAGAAATTTTTGCGGGAAAAGTTGCGGTTGTGACTGGAGCTTCTCGTGGGATTGGACGTGCAATCGCTCTGGAACTTGCCCGAAAAGGAGCAATGGTTGTGATCAACTATAACGGATCGGAAGAGCGAGCGCAGGAAGTACAGAAGTGTATCGAAGAAGAAGGAAATGAAGCAGCCATCATGCAGTGCGATGTATCTGACTTTCAGGCATGCGAAGCATTTTTCAAAAAGGTGATCGAACAGTTTGGAAGGCTGGATATTCTTGTAAATAATGCGGGAATTACGAAAGATGGATTGTTGATGAAGCTGTCTGAGGATGATTTTGACAGTGTGGTGGATACAAATCTGAAAGGAAGCTTTCACTGTATGAGATTTGCGGCAAGACAGATGATCCGGCAGAGAAGTGGAAGGATTATCAATCTGTCCTCTGTTTCCGGTGTAATGGGAAATGCAGGGCAGACAAATTATTCTGCGTCAAAAGCAGGCGTGATTGGGCTGACAAAAGCGGCAGCGCGGGAGCTGGCGGCAAAAAATATTACAGTGAATGCAATTGCACCTGGATTTATTGCAACAGATATGACAGAAAAACTTTCCGATCGCGTAAGAGAAACGGTGGTGACACAGATTCCGATGGGGCATTTCGGGACAGTGGAAGATATTGCACATGCGGCAGTATTTCTTGCTACAGAAGAAGCGGCATATATTACCGGGCAGGTACTCTGTGTGGACGGCGGAATGGCAATGTAGAAAATGAGGGAGAACGACATGAAAAGAAGAGTAGTTGTGACAGGATTAGGAGCAGTGACTCCGATCGGCAATAATGTGGAAACATTCTGGAATGGAATCAAAGAGGGGAAAGTCGGGATCGGGCCGATCACAAAGTTTGATACAGCTGAGTATAAAGTAAAGATTGCGGCGGAAGTGAAAGGGTTTTCCGCAAAAGAACATATGGATTTTAAAGCAGCAAAACGAATGGAATTATTTTCCAAGTATGCAGTGGCGGCGGCAAAAGAGGCCTGTGCCGATGCCGGACTTGAGATGGAAAAAGAGGATCCGTATCGGGTAGGAGTTATCGTAGGATCTGGGATCGGAAGTCTTGCCACAGTCGAGAAAGAGTATGAAAAGATACTGGAAAAAGGGCCGGCAAGAGTCAATCCGCTCATGGTGCCATTGATGATCTCCAATATGGCAGCAGGAAACGTGTCGATTCACACTGGAGCTAAGGGAAAATGTACAAGTGTTGTTACAGCCTGTGCATCTGGAACCAATTCGATTGGAGATGCGTTCCGGGCAATCCAGTATGGCGATGCAGATGTGATGTTTGCAGGTGGAAGTGAGAGCTGCATCTGTCCGACCGGAGTTGCAGGGTTTACGGCATTGACTGCATTGACAACAACAGAAGATCCACTTCGTGCCTCCATCCCGTTTGACAAGGAACGGAGCGGATTCGTACTCGGAGAAGGAGCGGGCATTGTTGTGCTTGAAGAATTAGAACACGCAAAGGCAAGAGGAGCGAGAATCTACGCAGAAGTCATCGGATATGGCTGTACTGCCGATGCATTTCATATCACTTCTCCGGCGGAAGATGGAAGCGGCGCCCAAAAGGCAATGCAGCTTGCGATGGAGGAGGCAGGAATTGCGCCGGAAGAGGTGGATTATATCAATGCACATGGAACAAGCACCCACCACAATGACTTGTTTGAAACAAGGGCAGTGATCGCTGCATTTGGAGAGGCAGCACATAAACTTAAGATCAATTCTACAAAATCGATGATCGGTCATCTGCTCGGAGCGGCAGGCGCTGTGGAATTTATTACTTGTGTCAAATCCATAGAAGAAGGGTTTATCCATCAGACTGTGGGAACTACGGAGGCAGATCAAGAGTGCACACTTGATTATGTGCTCGGTGCGCCTGTCAGACAGGAAGTGTGCTGTGCGATGAGTAACTCGCTTGGATTTGGCGGACATAATGCAACACTTCTGATCAGAAAGTATCATTAGTACGATTGGATTCGCTTTCAGAAAGTCATTGGGAAAAGAGGTACAAGAAAATGGAAACAGAACAGTTAATACAGCTGATTCAGGCGGTGTCTGCATCCGAACTGACACAGTTTAAGTATGAAGAAAAGGGAGTGAAGCTCTCTCTTAGAAAAGGAGAAAAAAGGACTGGATACCATGCCGGTACAACGGCAGAAGGAGATATGGAAAGTCAGATCAGTTTCTCCGGAAATGCAACTTCTGGGAAGAAAATGACAGAGGAAGAGGCAAGCAGATTGGATTCGCAGAAAGAAAAGAAGCAGGAGAATCTGGTACAGAGTTGCGAGGAAGTTCAGGAGGAACCAGAAGGAACGATTGTGACCTCGCCGCTTGTCGGAACATTTTATGAAGCTCCGGCAGAGGGAGAAGCGCCTTATGTGAAAGTGGGCGATATTGTTCAGAAAGGGCAGATGCTTGCAATCGTGGAGGCGATGAAGCTGATGAATGACATTGAAAGCGATTTTGCAGGTACTGTGGCAGAAATCTATGTGGCAAATGGAGAGGCTGTTTCTTACGGACAACCGCTGTTTCGAATTGTAGAAGGGAAGTAGAGAGATGAAACGATTGAATGTAAAGGAAATAGAAGCGATTATTCCACATCGCCATCCATTTCTTCTGATTGATTATATAGAAGATTATGAGCCGGGGAAATATGCGGTCGGATATAAATGTGTGAGTTATCGGGAGGAATTTTTTAAAGGACATTTCCCGCAAGAACCGGTGATGCCGGGAGTATTGATCGTGGAGGCACTGGCGCAGGTCGGAGCTGTAGCCATTTTGAGCATGGAGGAAAATCAAGGCAAAACAGCTTATTTCGGAGGAATCCAGAAATGTCGCTTTCGTGAGAAAGTGATTCCGGGAGATCAATTGAAGCTGGAAACAAAAATCATCAGACAGAAAGGACCGCTTGGAATTGGTGAGGCAGTCGCAAGTGTGAATGGGAAAATCGCAGCGACTGCAGAGCTGACGTTTATGGTAGGATAGGAAAAAGGGTGGAACTATGATAAAGAAAGTATTAGTCGCGAACCGCGGAGAAATCGCGGTGCGTATTATAAGGCATGTCGGGAGATGGGAATTGAGACAGTTGCAGTGTATTCGCAGGCAGATGAGGAGGCGCTTCATACACAGCTTGCAGATGAAGCAATCTGTATCGGACCGGCACAATCTTCAGAAAGCTATCTGAATATGGAGCAGATCATCAGTGCCACCTTAGTATCCGGGGCAGATGCCATTCATCCAGGATTTGGATTTTTATCGGAGAACAGTAAATTTGTGGAACTGTGTGAGAAATGCAACATTACGTTTATCGGTCCTTCCTCTGAAGTGATTCAAAAGATGGGGAATAAAGCACAGGCTCGGAGCACAATGATAGAAGCGGGTGTTCCGGTCATTCCGGGAAGTAAGGAAGCAGTAAGAGACGTTTCACATGGCGCTGAAATTGCAGAGGAGATCGGTTATCCGGTAATGATCAAGGCGGCGCTTGGAGGCGGCGGCAAGGGAATGCGTGTGCAGAAACCCGCGAGACATTTGCGGCAAGCTTTCAGACGGCTCAGAAAGAAGCACAGATGGCATTCGGAGATGGAACGATGTATCTTGAGCGATTTGTGAGAAATCCACGTCATATTGAATTTCAGATTCTGGCAGATTGTTACGGGAACGCAATCCATTTGGGAGAGCGTGACTGTTCGATTCAGAGAAATCATCAGAAGATGATTGAGGAGTCACCGTCTGCGGTGATTGATGAGGAACTTCGCAGTAGAATGGGACAGGCGGCAGTGCAGGCGGCAAAGGCGGCAGGCTATACCAATGCAGGAACCATTGAATTTCTTCTGGAAAGAGATGGTCAGTTCTATTTTATGGAGATGAATACGCGGATTCAGGTGGAGCACCCGGTGACAGAGTGGGTGACCGGAATCGATCTGATCCAGGAACAGATACGGATTGCATCCGGACTGCCTCTATCTTACCGGCAGGAGGACATCAAGCTTTCCGGGCATGCGATTGAGTGCAGGATCAATGCGGAAAATCCGGACAAAAATTTCCGCCCATCTCCGGGTACGATCACAGATCTTTATCTGCCGGGCGGAAAGGGCGTGCGGATTGACACGGCGATTTACAGCGGATATACAGTTCCGGCATATTATGATTCTATGCTGGCGAAGCTGATCGTACATGCAGATACAAGAGAACAGGCGATCAGCAAAATGCGTACTGCGCTTGGCGAAGTGATCATCGAAGGAATTGACACGAATATTGATTATCAGTATGAAATTATGAATCATCCGGATTATCAATCCGGAAAGATTGATATTGAATTTATCTCTAAATGGCAGAGGTAGGAGTGAAAAGACATGAAGCTGAAAAATATGTTTAAGAAAACCGGTGGAAAGAATTATATTTCCCTGACGGAAGGAAGAAAGCCGGAAGTACCGGAAGGCTTTTGCGAAAATGTAATAACTGTAAAGCTGCAATCATCGCGGAGGATGTCAGAAGAGGATATTATATCTGTCCAAAGTGTCATGCGTACTTTCGTATGGATGCATGGAGAAGAATTGAGACAATCGTAGATCCGGATAGTTTTGAAGTGTGGGAGGAAGCAATTTTAGATGGAAATCCCATGGGGTATCCGGGGTATGAAGAAAAATTACAGAATGTGCGGGAAAAGACCGGACTTGATGAGGCAGTTGTGATCGGAAAGGCAGAGATTGAAGGAAGGAAAGTTGTACTTGGAGTCTGTGACGGAAGATTTCTCATGGCAAGTATGGGGGAGGCTGTCGGCGAAAAGATTGCGGGGGCAGTAGAGCGTGCGACAAAAGAGAAACTTCCGGTCATTCTCTTTGCCTGCTCCGGTGGGGCGAGAATGCAGGAAGGGATTTTTTCTTTAATGCAGATGGCAAAGACGGCAGCGGCATTAAACGTCACAGTGATGCGGGACATCTGTATATCTCGGTGCTTACCGATCCGACGACCGGAGGCGTAACCGCAAGCTTTGCGATGCTTGGGGATTTGATTTTAGCAGAGCCAAATGCGCTGATCGGTTTTGCGGGTCCTCGTGTCATTGAACAGACGATCGGACAGAAACTTCCGAAGGGCTTTCAGCGGGCCGAGTTTCTTTTAGAGCATGGCTTCATTGATCAGATTGTAGAGCGGGAAAAGCTGCGGGAAACTTTGGGAAAAATCTTGAAATTACATCCGGGCCAACCAGATTGTACTGCGCAGACTAAAGAAGAGGAGATGCAGAACAAAAAGCAAAGCGAGAAAGAAGAGGAGAAACTGTGTCAGATACGGGAAATGACACCGTGGGAGCGTGTACAGGTTTCCAGAAAAAAAAATCGCCCGGTTGGATCTGACTACATCAGGGAGTTGTTTGATGATTTTGTGGAACTGCATGGAGACCGTCTTTTTGGAGATGACAAGGCGGTTGTCGGCGGGATTGCACAGTTCTGTGGGGAACCAGTCACGGTCATCGCACAGGAAAAAGGGACAACGACAAAAGAAAATATTGCGAGGAATTTTGGAATGCCGTTACCGGAGGGGTATCGAAAGGCATTGCGCCTGATGAAGCAGGCGGAAAAATTTCATCGTCCGGTTCTCTGCTTTGTCGATACGCCGGGGGCATTTTGCGGCCTGGAGGCAGAAGAGCGAGGACAGGGAGAGGCAATTGCAAGAAATATTTATGAGATGTCTGCGCTCAAAGTTCCGATCCTCTCTGTGATCATCGGGGAGGGGGGAAGCGGCGGTGCACTTGCACTGGCGACAGCAGATGAGGTGTGGATGCTGGAAAATTCAATCTACTCGATCTTATCACCGGAAGGGTTTGCATCAATTTTGTGGAAAGACAGTAAGCGGCAAAAGAAGCCGCGGAAGTTATGAGACTGACTGCAAAAGATTTGTATGAGGCAGGAATTGTAGAACAGGTTTTTGCAGAACCGGAAGCATTCACAAGTGAGACATTTGCCCCGGTGACAGAGAAACTTCGAGAGCATATCAGAAGATTTTTGAAAACGTATCAGGGAATGGAAGAGTCAGAGCGCACAGAAAGAAGATATCAGAGGTTCCGGAGACTGTAAGAGAAATACACATCGAAAATGAGTAAGCAAAGAGATAGGTATCAGGTATGAAGTTAGAAGAAAAAGGATTACGAATTGGGGAAAAGCAGCTCAAAGTTCCGATCATCCAGGGAGGAATGGGAGTCGGGATCAGTCTTGGAAGGCTGGCCGGGAGCGTGGCAAAAGAAGGTGCGGTTGGTATCATTTCAGCAGCGCAGATAGGGTATCAGGAGCCCGATTTTGACACAGATGCAAGAAAGGCAAATTTGCGTGCAATTGGAAAAGAGATGGAGAAAGCAAGGGCAATCTCGCCGGATGGGATTATTGGATTTAACATCATGGTAGCGATGCGCCATTATGAAGACTATGTCCGGGAGGCTGTCCGCGCCGGAACAGATCTGATCATTTCGGGTGCAGGCCTTCCGACAGAACTTCCGAAATATGTGGCAGGGAGCAGCGTACAGATTGCACCGATTGTCTCTACGGAAAAATCAGCGAAAGTCATTCTGAAATATTGGGATAAGAAATATCAGCGAACGGCAGATGTGCTTGTGATCGAAGGACCGTCTGCTGGAGGGCATCTTGGATTTACAAAGGAACAGATTGCATATTATGATGTAGAAACTTATGCCGGGGAAATCAAAAAGATCAAGAATGTTGTCCGAGAATACGAAGAGCGCTATGGAAGGAAGATTCCTCTGTTTTTGGCAGGTGGAATTGAGAATCACAGTGATGTAAATCGGGCACTTTCACTTGGTATGGATGGTGTACAAGTGGCGACAAGATTTGTGACAACAAAAGAATGTGATGCCGATCAACGATACAAAGAAGCATATTTAAATGCAACAGAAGAGGATATCGTTATTGTGAAAAGTCCGGTGGGAATGCCGGGACGTGCGATTTTAAACTCGTTTATGAAGAAAGTGATGGCGGGGGAGCAGATCCCTCACAGTCCGTGTCATGGATGCATTAAAAATTGCAGACCGCAGGAGATTCCTTATTGTATTACGGATGCGCTGATCGCGGCGGCAAAGGGCGATATTGAACATGCGCTGCTGTTTTGTGGAGCATATGCTTACCGGGCACAAAAAATAGAAACCGTGAAAGAAGTCATTGCTTCTTTGATGAATCCGTGTGTATAATATCAACATAAGAATGTCGGCAGCAGACAAAAACAAGATGTTGGTAAAGGAGCCGGAGACAGTGAATACATATGAAACAATCAATCATGTTCTCGTTCATTTGTTTAATGAAATATGGGAACTGGAAGAAAAGGCGATCATCACAGAAGAATACAAAGATATCAGTAACAATGACATGCATATCATCGAGCAATCGGGCTGGGGGAAGGAAGTACGATGTCTGTGATTGCAAAAAAACTGAATATTACCGCAGGATCACTTACAACATCGATGAACAGTCTTGTGAATAAGAAATATGCAGTCAGAGAGCGGAGTGAGCAGGATAGGCGTGTCGTTCATATCCGTCTGACCAAAAAGGGAGAGCGGGCATTTTATCACCATCAGGAATTCCACCGGAAGATGACAGAGGCAGTGATCAATTGTCTCGGGGAAGAGGAACTGCCGGTGCTTTTAAAGACACTGGATAAATTGTCGGAATTTTTTAGAGAATATCCGATTGAGCAGGGAGAGAAAAAGGAATAGGAGGAATGCTCGTGGAAGAGGAAAGCAGACACGAGATAGAGCGGTTACAGCAGATGATCGACGAAAGTCAAAAAATTGTATTTTTCGGCGGCGCAGGGGTATCTACGGAGAGTGGGATTCCTGATTTCCGAAGTGCAGACGGGCTGTATCAGCAAAATTATAAGTATACCCCGGAGCAGGTTGTGAGCCATAGTTTCTTTGTGCGCAATCCGGAGGCATTTTATGAATTTTATAAGGAGAAAATGATGTTTCTGGAGGCGGAGCCGAATCCAGCCCACGAAAAGCTGGCACAGTTGGAGTATGTGGGGAAACTGACTGCGGTGATCACGCAGAATATCGATGGTTTGCACCAGAAAGCGGGGAGTGAACAGGTGCTGGAACTGCATGGAAGCATTCATAGAAATTACTGTCAGAAATGTGGAAAGTTCTATGACGCAGCCACCGTGAAGGAAGCAGAAGGAATTCCGAGATGTATCTGTGGAGGAATCATTAAGCCGGATGTTGTTCTGTATGAGGAGGGCTTGGACAGCAGTGTGATCCGGCGTGCGATCCGGGCGTCAGCGAGGCAGATATGCTGATCATCGGGGGAACATCCCTTGTTGTTTATCCGGCAGCTGGATTTATTGATTATTTCCGTGGAAAATATCTTGTGGTCATTAATAAAAGTGAGACAGCGAGAACTGTGGAGGCAGATCTTTGTATCCGCAGGCCAATCGGGGAAGTATTTGCACAGATTCAGCTGTAAATTGAGATGATTCATCTGGCGGGGAATATCTCCATTCTTTTTCATATAAGAATGTAACATAAGAAGATTTGGAATTTTGCCAAATCCTTCTTATAATTTTGTGTCATATTTTTCTAGAGTGCAAAGACTATTGTGGTTCGGTCATCGTAAATGGATTAAGCAGCACATCTGCTTCACTTGGGCATAGAAGCCCTTTTTCGATGACGAGTTTGCGAACCGGAATTCCAGTCTTTAAAGATTCTTTCGCAATCTCAGCAGAAGGTTTGTAACCGATCGTTGGGCATAATGCAGTGGAGATTCCAACACTTGCATCGACTAATTCTTCGCAGTGCTTCTCATTTGCGGTAATTCCAAGGATACAGTTATCTGTCAGAGTCTGTACTGCTGATGTCAAGGTTTCGATCGATTCAAATAAATTATAGAAGACGACCGGTTCGAAGGCATTTAATTCTAACTGTCCCGCTTCCGCAGCCATCGTGATCGTGCAGTCATTACCGATAATGTTAAATGCGACCTGAGATACGACTTCCGGAATGACTGGATTGATCTTTCCAGGCATAATCGAGGAACCGTTCTGCTTTGGCGGGAGCGTGATTTCGGCAAAACCAGTGCGTGGACCACTGCTCAGAAGGCGAAGGTCATTACAAAGTTTGGATAAGTTGACGGCACAAGTTTTTAGAGAGGAAGAGACCGTCACAAATCCGTCCAGATTCTGTGTCGCATCAAACAAGTCATCTGCGGATGCGAACGGAAGTCCAGTCAGTTCTGCAATTTTCGGGCAGATATGCTGTAAATAGGAGTGGCTGACATTGATTGCAGTTCCAATGGCAGTTCCCCCCATATTCAGGCGGTACATTTCTTTCTGAGCGTTTTCCAGACGATGAATATCTCTTTGGATCACGGAAGCATAAGCATGGAAAGACTGACCGAGTCGCATCGGCACAGCATCTTGAAGCTGTGTACGTCCCATTTTTAAAATGTGGTCAAATTGCTTTGATTTCTCTAACAGTGCATTCAAAAGCCGTTCCAGTTCTCTGAAAAGAGGAACAAGCAGTTTTAATACGGTTAGTTTTCCGGCGCTTGGAATGATATCATTTGTGGACTGAGCCATATTGACGTGGTCATTAGGATGTACATGCTGATAGGAACCTTTTGTTCCGCCAAGTAATTCGTCAGCACGATTAGCAATAACTTCGTTAGCATTCATATTTGCAGAAGTTCCGGCACCACCCTGAATGGCATCTACGATGAACTGATCAAAAAGTTTCCCCTCTAAAATTTCGTCGCAGGCAGTGCAGATCGCTTCGGACACTTCGCTGGAAAGTTCGCCCGCATTTTCATTTGTAAGTGCGGCAGCCTTCTTTAAAATGACGATGCTTTTGATAAACTCCGGATGGAGTGGTCTGCTTGTAATGGGAAAATTGTGCTTGGCGCGAAGGGACTGTACTCCATAATACGCATCAGCAGGGACTTCTAAAATACCTATAGAATCAGCTTCTAATCTTGTTTTCATAGTTTCTTTCCTCCGTAATCTCTTTCAAAACGCTGTCTGCCGGTAACATATACTTACAGACAAATTTCTTCTGACTTATATATAACACGGACAGAGAAAGGAGAAAAGGAGAAGAGAAAAAGTGTGAAAAGAAAGAAAAAATAAAGTATAAGTAGTTAGAAATGTTAATATGAAACGATAAAAACTTTATTTTTTAAGAAAGATTTAGGAGAAAGTTTTTGGCAAAATTAGTAGAAAGGATTGTAATTCTTTGAGAAGTTCTCTATAATGGCAGCAAGGAGGAAGGATGATGGATCAGATAGACAGAGAGATCATGAATATGCTGCAGAAGAATGCGAGAATACCACTGAAGGCAATCGCACAGGAAGTACACTTGTCTATTCCTGCAGTTTCAGCGCGGGTAGAGCGATTGGAGCGGGAGAATGTCATCTGTGGATATACAATGATCGCAGATCCGGTGAAGATGGGATACCATATTACTGCATTTATCAATATGGAGTTAAAACCGGAACAAAAGGATGGATTTTGCAAATTTATCCGGGGGGTTCGGAATGTGGCAGAGTGCAATCATATTACAGGAGCCTACTCTATGTTGATCAAAGTATTGTTCCCAAGTACCATGGAATTAGATCGGTTTGTTGGAACGCTTCAGAAATATGGAAAGACACAGACACAGATCGTATTTCTTCGATTGTAAGTGCAAGGAGTATAGGTCCGCTTGAGCAGGAGGAGTCGAAGAAAAAAGGATAGTCTTCAGAAGGAATAGAAAAAGATAAGAATAAGAATAAGAATATATAAGGCGTCTGTAATAGAAGAGGCAGTTACAAAATGGAAAAAATCATTTTGTAACTGCCTTTTTCAGAAATATCTGGTTCTATTTTCCGCAAATACTGCATCCAAGCGCACATCCGGTTGGTGTTCCGGCGCATCCGCCCATAGCTGTTTCCCGCAGTTCGAATGGAAGACTTTGACCGACACGGTGCATAGCTTCTGCCATTTCGTCAAATGGAATCGGATGTTTCACACCACTTAATGCGAGCTCTGCACAGGTGATCGCATTTGCGACACCGATCGCATTCCGGCTTTGGCATGGGGATTCTACAAGACCTGCAATTGGGTCGCAGACGAGTCCGAGTAGATTGGAAAGTGCAAAGCTTGCAGCGTGAAGACACATCTCAGGAGTTCCCCCCATGATTTCAACGACAGCGCTGGCAGCCATTGCAGAGGCCGCGCCTACTTCTGCCTGACATCCGGCTTCCGCACCGGAGACAGAGGCATTTCGCATTAAGATATAACCAATCGCGCTTGCATTTAGAAGACCGTCGTAAATGCTGTTATCCGGAAGGGCATGTACTTCCTCCAGAGCGAGCAGGACACCCGGCAACACGCCTGAAGAACCGGCAGTTGGTGCTGCAACGATCAGTCCCATGGAAGCATTGACTTCAAGAACAGCCATACTGTAAGCAATTGCCTTTGATAGCATAGAACACATACACTGTTTGGGGAGGAGGAATGATCTGCTACTTTCTTCGCTTCTCCGCCGAGGAGACCGCCGATGGAACGGACTGGTTCTTTTAAAGGCTTATGAACGGAATCTTTCATGATGGCAAGCACCGTCTCCAGTTTTACCTGAATTTCTTCGGCAGAGAGACTGCCCATAGTAATCTCGCGCTGCTTCATGGCAGAAGAGATTGATATCTTTTCTTTTTGACATAAATCTAATAAATCTTGTCCTGAATAAAAATCCATAATGTCTCCTCCTACATCTGAATGAGCATCAGATCAGATACATGCTCATGTGTTTTGATTTTCTCTAATACAGACGATGGAATCGTCTCATCGGATTCTACAACGGTAAATGCATTGGCGCCTTTGTCCTCGCGGAAGAGACGCATAAATGCGATATTTACATTTTCTTCGCTCAGACACTGGGTAATGTGGGCTACTACGCCAGGTTTGTCTGTCTGACTGACGATGAGGGTGCTGTATTCTCCCGTGAACTCTACATCGATCTGGTTGATCCGGACAATTTTCATCTTGCCCCCTCCGATCGATTCGCCGCGGATCGATAAGGTATGCCCGGTCACGCCTATAAGATCAATGTCGGCAGTGTTTGGGTGATTCGTCATCGTTTTCTCATCAATGATATATTCGTACTCCACACCTCGCTCAGTTGCAATGGAAAACGCATCACGGATCCGTTCATCATCGGTAGAAAAACCGAGAATTCCCCCCAGCAGCGCACGGTCAGTTCCATGTCCGTGGTAAGTTTTGGCGAAAGAGCATAAAGGGTGAACGTTACTTTTTTCACTTCTTCCGGAAACATTTTTCTTGCGAGAAGTGCAATCGATACGGCGCCAGCCGTGTGTGAACTGGAAGGACCGATCATGTTAGGGCCGATCACATCAAATATACTTAAAAAGTTCATAAACTATCCTCCTGAGAGATTTTTTGCATAACTACTTATAGTATAGCATAAAAGGAGCAGGAAAATAAAGAACCGGGAGCAGAATTTGTTGAGAGATTGCGAGGAACCGTTTCAAGGATAGAAAAGAGGGTCAGATTCCAAAAGTGCAAAAAAAGAGTGAAAAAATCGTCGGATAGCACAAAAAGGATATGGCAAAATAACCAAAATAGGATGGATAAAACTATGGAGAATATACAAAAAGACGAAGCGGAAGGGGAAATTGATTGACAGTATCATCACATGTATATAGAATGTAAATATGTTTATAGAGTCGGATGATAAATTCGAGAGAGACTACACGGGAAACCGATGTGGCGCCGAAGGGGAAAGGAGTACCAAAGCTCTCAGGCAAAAGGATTGAATTTGGACGAGCTCTCTGGAGAACGCGAGTATGCGTACCGAAGAAGAAACTTATCAAATACGGAAGTTAAGAATGATAATTGAAGTAAAACATAAGGAACTTTCAGGTTCGAGGACAGAGATGAACAAAAGTATAGGCGTGCTTTGTTTGTCTGTGTCTTTTTTTGTTCGCATTTTCCGGGAACAGGAACTGCAAAAGAAAGAGGAGGCAAAAGAATGGCAGTAATATCAGGGTTAGGGTTGTTGTTAGTCACACTGGCGGCATTTTCGCTGTTTAGTATGAAGGCACCGAAAGGATCAGAGGCGATGTCCGGGATGGCAAGTGCAGCGGTGGCTACATTTCTTGTGGAGGCAGTACACAGATATATTTCGGGTGACTTACTGGGAGTCAGCTTTCTAGGTGAAGTAGGAAGTACAGCCGGAAGCTTGGGTGGAGTTGCAGCAGCGATCATGGTGCCGATCATGATGGGAGTAAATCCGGTATACGCAGTTGTTGCGGGGGCAGCGCTGGAGGATATGGAATTTTACCGGGATTTATTGCAGGATATGTAGTTGGATTTGTTGCACCGCTTCTTGAGAAATATTTACCGACAGGGCTGGATGTGATTGTCGGAGCGCTCTGTGTGGCACCGCTGGCAAGAGGAATTGCATATATTTCCGATCCAGTTGTAAATGCAGCGATGGAACACATCGGATCTATGATCACAGCAGCGACAGATCAGTCACCAGTATTGATGGGATTTATGCTCGGAGGCTTGATGAAAATGATCTGTACCTCACCGCTTAGTTCTATGGCGTTGACGGCGATGCTTGGACTGACTGGACTTCCGATGGGAATTGCATGTATCGCATGTGTCGGTGGGGCATTTACAAACGGAATGATTTTCAAAATGCTCAAATTAGGGGATAAGAGCAGTACGATCGCAGTTATGGTAGAGCCATTGACACAGGCTCACATTGTGACGAAACACCCGATCCCAATTTATGGATCTAATTTCTTTGGTGGAGGAATTGCAGGTATTGGAGCGTCCCTACTTGGAATTGTATGTAATGCGCCGGGAACAGCATCACCGATTCCGGGGGTGATCGCACCATTTGCGTTCAATTCACCGGTAAAAGTAATCCTTGCATTAGCCATCGGTGTAGCAGGCGGGATCTTGGCAGGATATGTGGGAGGACATATTTTCAAAAAGCATTACGCAGAATCTGACGTACACATGGAAGGATAGGGAATCGGAGAGATACCGAAGAGAAGTAATCCGTACAGAACGAGCAGGCCTATTTTTTGCAATCCGTAAACATAGGGAGAAAAGTGGCATAAAGTAAAAAGAGGCAAATATGTAAAAAGAAGAAACCGCGAAACCTCTGGGGAGAGGCGACGATGTTTCTTCTTTTTGTATTGCACAAAATATGAAAAAGATGTTTGTTGTACTATAAAATACTAAGAGAGATCAAATAATTCAATACTGCGGAAAAGGATCCCTTTCATCTGTGCGATCGCAATCCCGTAATTTGTGATTGGGACATTCTGATCTTCGGCACAGGCAATCCGGTATTTCATCTCGCGGTCATTGAGCATACAGCCACCACAGTGGATGATCAGCTATATGGGGATAGATCAGCTGGAAATTCTGTGCCGCTTGTAAAGTGAAATTCCGGTTCACAGTTTGTATAGCTGCGAATCAGGCGTGGAAGTTTCACAGTGCCGATATCTTCGCAGTGCCGATGATGCGTGCATCCCTCGGAAATCAGTATTTTGTCTCCGTCAGAAATAGAATCCAAAGTGTGGGCGCCGTTTACGACAGTGGAAAGATTCCCTTTATGCCTTGCAAACAGGATTGAAAAGGAAGTAAGAGGGATATCTTTTGGCGTCTGTCGGTCTACCTGAGCAAAAGCCTGACTGTCGGTGATGACCATTCGTGGTTTGACAGACAGTTCGTCTAATGTCTGGCGAAGCTCCGTATCCTGTACGCAGAGCACACGCCCATGATGATCCAAAATATCCCGGATGGTCTGCTGCTGTGGAAGGATCAGACGTCCCTTTGGTGCAGAGGCATCGATCGGAATCACGAGAATCACAAGATCCATGGGGGAGAGCAGATCGCTGACGATCGGAAATTTTGTTTCTTCGCTTGGCTGGATTGCGCCGAGCAGGTCTTTGAGTGCAGAAATCTGAAATCCGGAGGCAGCACTGATAGAAATAGCTGATCCGTTTCTCGAGGTGTCTGTAGTCGTATCTGGCATCTGGGATTCGCTAGCCGGGCAAAGATCACATTTATTGAATGCGATGACATAGGGAATCTGTTTTTTCTGGATCTGTTCCAGAAGAGCGAGATCTTCCTCCGTCATCCCGATGGTGCCATCCACAACAAGGATGGCAATATCGGTCTTATTTAACATTTGGTAGGTCTTCTGAACGCGCAGCTCTCCGAGTGGTCCGTGGTCATCAAGTCCCGGAGTGTCGATGAGTACGACAGGACCAAGCGGGAGAAGCTCCATGGATTTTAATACCGGATCCGTTGTTGTCCCTTTGATGTCGGAGACGATTGCGAGATTCTTGACCGGTCAGTGCGTTTGATCAGGGCTGGATTTTCCGGTCATTTCGTTTCCCCGAAGATTCCGATATGTAGGCGTTCAGAGGAAGGGGTTGCATTTAAACTCATGTCAGTTACAGTCCTTTCCATGATAAGTAGAGTATAGTGTTACAAAGAAAAAGTATCAGGGACCAAAGCGGTACGTTTGAGAGATGTTAGAAACGGAAATCTCTCCAATTTTCTTCTTCAATCGCGCGTAGATGGTCAATAACGATTGCGCGTACGTTCTCATTTGGAATCTGCTCCAGTTCTTTTAAAATCAGTTTTTCTCCGACTTCTTTTGTCGCAGGAGAAGCATAGTCTGTCAGATATTCTTTCAGTGTCATCAGTGCATTTGGCTGGCAGCAGTTCTGGATCTGACCGGATTTGCAAAGAGACATGAAACGGTCGCCGGTGCGGCCTTCCCGGTAGCAGGCAGTACAGAAGCTTGGGATGTATCCCATTTCCATCAGCCACTTGACAATATCATCGAGTGATCTTGTATCACTGAGGTCAAACTGTGCAGAGTTTTCTTCTTCAGGTTCCGGCTCTGCATATCCGCCTACACTTGTCTTGGAGCCGCCACTGATCTGGGAGATTCCAAGGTGCAGAACACGCTCGCGGGATTTCTGACTCTCGCGTAGATACGATCATGCCGGTATAAGGCACTGCAATGCGGATGCATGCCACAAGTTTTGCAAAAATATCATCGTTGATCCCGTTGTCAAAATCATTTGTGTCAATATCGTCGGCTGGACATAAGCGCGGCACACTGATCGTATGAGGACCCACACCGTATGCAGCTTCCAGATGTTCTGCATGCATCAGAAGTCCTGCAAATTCATAGCGGTATTTGTCAAGACCGAACAGCACACCGATTCCGACATCATCAATACCTGCTTCCATTGCACGGTCCATCGCGGTAGTATGGTAGTCATAGTCGTGTTTTGGTCCGGTCGGATGCAGCTCCAGATAGCTTTTTTTATGATAGGTTTCCTGGAATAAAATGTAAGTTCCAATTCCTGCTGCCTTCAGTTTCCGATAATTTTCTACCGTTGTTGCCGCAATATTGACATTGACACGGCGGATTTCTCCGTTTTTATGTTTGATGCTGTAGATGGTGTCAATACATTCGAGGATATATTCGATTGGATTGTTCACAGGATCTTCCCCGGCCTCCAGCGCCAGACGTTTGTGACCGAGATCCTGGAGCGCGATCACTTCCTGACGGACTTCTTCCTGCGTCAGTTTCTTTCTTGCGATATGCTTGTTCTTTAAATGGTACGGACAGTAAGTACATCCGTTGACACAGTAGTTGGACAGATAGAGCGGCGCAAACATGACGATACGGTTTCCGTAGAAATCTTTTTTGATCTGTTCTGCAAGTGCATAAATTTCTTCATTTTTCTCTTCGATATCACAGTCAAGAAGAACGGCAGCTTCCCGGTGGGAGAGCCTTTTCGTTCTTTGGCTTTTGCAATGATCTGGTCGATCAGTTCCACGTTATGTTTGTTTGCCTCTGCATAGGAGAGGGTTTCCAGAATTTCCTCGTGGTTGATAAATTCCTCTGGATTTTTTGATCTGACATCGTACATGGTGATGTTCCTCCTCTTGAATATGATAGTTTTGGCATGAGTTCATGCAATTAGTTTACTGGTGGGATTGTTTCGGTATTCAAAGAATCTCCGCGGGCTACGACAACATGGTAGCCGATTTTCTCCATCCGCTTTTCCATACAGTGTCGGCATTCAGCAGCTTCGTCTCCCGTACAGATTTTGTTGTCGTAGAGCGCATAATCTTTTCGCACATCGGTTGGAGAAAGGTTTGGCATAACGACATTTGCTCCGGCAAGAATACCAAGCTCTCTTCCGTTTGGATCGATCGTTCCAAGCGCAGTTGTCGAAGGCAGCAGAAGCTTTGGAATCATCAGTCGCAGAAGTCCGAGCATAAATAAGGTCAGTTCCAGCGTGCCGGCCGGCTGTGCGGCAAATGGGGTATCATGGTGCGGTATAAAAGGTCCGATTCCGACCATATGTGGATTCAGCTGTTGGATAAACAGCATATCTTCTGCGAGATGCTCGGCAGTCTGGTAAGGAGAGCCGACCATAAATCCGGTTCCGGTCTGATAGCCGATTTCCTTCAGATCATACAGACAGCGTTGCCGGTGGGCGGCGGTCAGTGCCGGAGGATGCAGTTTGCCATAGTGGGTGGAATTATATGTTTCGTGCCGCAGAAGATAACGATCCGCCCCAGCATCAAAAAATGCCTGATAACTTTCTCGTTCTTTTTCGCCGATGGAGAGTGTGATAGCACAGTCCGGAAAGTCTGTTTTAATCTTCTCGATCAGAGAGATGATTTTTTGATCTGTAAACCAGCCATCTTCTCCGCCTTGAAGGACAAAGGTGCGAAAGCCCAGTTCATATCCGGTACGGCAGCAGTTTTGGATATCTGTTTCACTCAGTCGGTAGCGACACGCATTTAGGTTGCTTTTCCGGATGCCGCAGTAGATGCAGTCATTTTTGCAATAGTTTGTAAATTCGATCAGACCGCGGATATACACATCATGTCCATAATGTTGGTGCCTGACTTCGCGTGCCTGTGAAAATAGATATTCGCTCACATCGCGGGTGCGGTTTTCAATCAGAAACATCCACTCTTCTTTCGAGAGGAGATGTGTGTCACGCAGTTGATCGATCAAGGTGATCAAAGTTTGTTCTGCTATTTTATTCATAGAAAATACTGCCTTTCTTAAAGTTCCGCGGAAGTTGTCTTTGCATAAATTGTCTTGCTGGAAATACCGGGAAGCATTCCGATTTTCCCAGATAAGGCGCTGATCACGTTGTTGGGTGCATCCATAGCAATGCTGATGATGGAGAGGCTTTTCTCACGGTAAGGGATTCCCATTCTTCCGATGATATAGTTGCCATACTGGCTGAGCAGGCTGTTGAGCTGTTCGACAGAATCGCTGTTTTCCACGACAATACCGATCAGAGCGATTCTGGTAGGTGTTTGTTCCATAAAGACCTCCTGTAATTCTTATGTGGTAATCGTATCATATCGGGATAGCTGAGGAAGAGTGATGTGATCTTTTTAGAAAAAAAGACTCTGCGAGAAGGCAAAGTCTGATGAGTGTTTTCCATATGGTATCATGCACAGTTTCAGGAAGGATACCGTATACGGTCAGTCATTTTGTTGTCCTCTTCGCCTTTTCACTCAGGAATTCCTTTATGATCAGTACGTTTTTTTCAGTATAACATGTGGAAGAGCGGACGGCAATAAAAGTTTATTGTTTGACGAACTTGTGTGAAAAGGGGTTTACGCGGGGAAAAGAATTCGTTACAATAAAGAAGAGTCGGAAAAAGACTGGAGAGCCGGGGAGAGGCCGGCAAAAATCAGAGAAAAGAGGAGACAGATTATGGCAAATCCAATCGTAACATTTGAGATGGAAAACGGAGATGTGATCAAGGCAGAATTATATCCGGAGATCGCACCAAATACAGTGAATAATTTTATTTCTTTAGTACAGAAAGGATTTTATGACGGACTGATCTTCCACAGAGTGATCCGTGGATTCATGATCCAGGGAGGATGTCCGGACGGAACAGGAATGGGCGGCCCGGGATATCAGATCAAGGGAGAATTTAAGCAGAATGGATTTACAAATAACTTAAAGCATGAGCCGGGAGTTCTCTCTATGGCAAGAGCAATGCATCCGGATTCTGCAGGATCACAGTTCTTTATTATGCACGAAACTTCTCCGCACTTAGACGGATCTTATGCTGCATTCGGAAAGGTAACAGATGGCATGGATGTCGTAAATAAGATCGCAGAGACAGCGACAGACTACAGTGACCGTCCGTTGGAGACACAGAGAATGAAGAAAGTGACTGTAGATACAATGGGAACAGAGTATCCGGAACCAGAGAAAAGATAAGAAATATCTTTGGAAATGAAGAAAAGAGCTGCACACCAAAACAACCGGTGGGCAGCTTTTTCTCTTGCAATACGACTTGGCTTCCAGTACAATAAAAGGCAGCTGGCAACAATGAGTAGAAAGCGAGGAACAGCCATGCGAATGATTCAGACAGAGAAACTTGTATATGAATATGAAAAAAGAGACGAAGAAGGAAATATAATCGGAAGTCATCGGGCAATCAATGCGGTCGATGTTCATGTGGAGCCGGGAGAGTTTGTTGCGATCTTGGTCATAATGGTTCAGGAAAATCTACACTGGCAAAACATATGAATGCGATCTTGACACCGACAGAAGGTACGATGTGGGTAAATGGCAGAGATACGAAAGAACCAGATAATCTGTGGGAGGTCAGACAGTCTGCGGGGATGGTATTCCAGAATCCAGACAATCAGATCATCGGAACCGTGGTAGAGGAGGATGTCGGATTTGGTCCGGAGAACCTTGGAGTGCCCACAGAGGAGATCTGGAAACGTGTTGAGAAAAGTCTTGAGGCGGTTGGGATGATCGAGTATCGGCATCATTCCCCGAATAAATTATCTGGAGGGCAGAAACAGCGCGTTGCGATTGCAGGAGTTGTGGCAATGGAGCCAAAATGTATTGTACTGGATGAACCGACTGCGATGCTTGACCCAAATGGGCGTAAAGAAGTGCTGCGTGCCGTGGAAGAACTTAGACGTCGGGAGAAAGTGACAGTGATTCTGATCACACATTATATGGAAGAAGTAGTTGATGCTGACCGGGTAATCGTCATGGATCAGGGAAATGTTGTGATGGAAGGAACACCGAGGGAGATCTTTTCCCGGGTAGAGGAATTAAAGAAATATCGATTGGATGTGCCGCAGGTCACGCTGCTTGCCTATGAATTGCAGCAGAGAGGTCTGCCGCTTTCAAACGGCATTTTAAAGACAGAGGAATTGGTGAAAGAATTATGTCAATTACATTAGAACATATCAATTATACATATAGTGAAGGGACAGCCTATGAAAAAAAGGCGCTAAAAGATATCAATTTGGAGATTCCCCACGGGCAGTTTGTAGGATCATCGGACATACAGGTTCCGGGAAGTCTACACTGATCCAGCATTTCAATGGATTGATCAAGGCCACGAGCGGGGTGTTGAAGTATAATGGGGAGAATATTTACGGGGAACAGTATGACTTGCGAAAGCTGAGAAGTCAGGTGGGGCTTGTGTTTCAGTATCCAGAACATCAGTTATTTGAGACAGATGTGATCACAGATGTCTGTTTCGGACCGAAAAATCAAGGATTGTCTCCCGAAGAGTGTAAGGAGCGGGCAAGAGAGGCATTAAAACTTGTCGGGTTTCCAGAAGAGTTGTATGAAGTATCTCCATTTGATCTGTCTGGCGGACAGAAACGAAGAGTTGCGATCGCAGGGGTACTTGCAATGCATCCACAGGTACTCGTACTTGATGAGCCAACCGCAGGGCTGGATCCGAAAGGGGAGAGAATGGAGATCTTAAGATCAGATTGCCCTTCTCCATGAAAGAAAGATATGAACGGTCATTCTTGTATCTCACAGTATGGAAGATATTGCGAAATATGTGGAGCGCATCATTGTGATGAATCGCGGAGAGAAGATGTATGATGGAACTCCGCGGGAGGTGTTTGCGCATTACAAGGAGCTGGAAGCAGTAGGGCTTGCGGCACCACAGGTTACTTATATTATGAATGCTTTGAGAGAAAATGGGATTTTGGTATCATCTGAGGCGACAACGGTGGAAGAGGCTGCAGACGAGATTCTGCGTGTGGTATCCGGGGAGAAGAAAGAAGCAGACAGCAGAGATGGGCAGGTGAGAAAATGATTCGAGATATAACAATAGGACAGTATTATCCGGCGGACAGTATTTTGCACCGCTGGATCCGAGAGTAAAGATATCTTGTACATTATTGTATTTGATTTCTTTGTTTCTATTTAAGAGTGTACTTGGATATGTGATTGCCGGGTGCTTTCTTGCCGGAGTGATCTGGTTATCAAAGGTTCCAGTCAAATTTATTGTAAAAGGATTAAAGCCGGTTGTAATGCTTTTGATGATCACAGTGATTTTTAACTTGTTTTTGACAAATGAAGGGGACGTATTAGTCAAAGTCTGGATTTTTAAAATCACGGAAGGAGGACTTCGCACAGCGGTATTTATGGCAATCCGTCTTGTATTTTTAATCGCAGGTTCTACGATCATGACATTGACAACAACGCCAAATGCGTTGACAGACGGGATTGAGAAGCTATTAAGACCGCTGAATAAGATTCATGTTCCGGTGCATGAGATTGCGATGATGATGTCGATCGCGCTGCGCTTTATTCCGATTCTGCTGGAAGAGACAGATAAGATTATGAAAGCACAGATCGCAAGGGGGGCAGATCTGGAGAGTGGAAATATTATTCAAAAGGCAAAGAATATGATTCCGATCCTTGTGCCGCTGTTTGTCTCTGCTTTCCGTCGTGCCAATGACCTTGCAATGGCGATGGAGGCAAGATGTTACCGCGGTGGGGATGGAAGAACAAAGATGAAACCGCTTGTATATCATTCACGGGACTATCTGTCTTACACAGTGATGGCAGTCTATCTTGTCATCGTTGTTGGAATCGGAAGATATGTGCCGTTTCATCTGTGGATATTTTAGAGGGTGAGTTATGCAGAAAAAGAGAATCAAACTGACGATCGCGTATGACGGGACAAATTACTGTGGATGGCAGGTACAGCCAAATGGAATCACAGTGGAGGAAGTGATCAATAAGGCACTTTGTAAACTGACTGGGGAAGATATTGCAGTGATCGGCGCCAGCCGCACAGATTCTGGGGTACATGCCCTTGGAAATGTGGCAGTGTTTGACAGTGCGACAAGCATCCCGCCGGAGCGGATCGCGATGGCATTAAATCAGAGACTCCCAGATGATATTGTGATTGTAAAATCTGAGGAAGTAGCCACGGATTTCCATCCACGGTATTGCGATTGTGAGAAAACATACGAATACCATATTATCAATACGCGGACGCCAATTCCGACCAAGCGACTGACAAACTATTTTGTTTCCTACGATCTTGACGTAGAAAGGATGCAGCAGGCGGCAGATTATCTTGTCGGAGAGCATGACTTTGTCAGTTTCTGTAATGTGCGGACACAAGTGGAAGATACTGTGCGGACGGTGACCGAGCTGGAAGTCTTGAGAGAAGGGGAGGAGATTACGATCCGGATCAGCGGAAACGGATTCCTCTATAACATGGTTCGGATTATCGTGGGAACACTGGTTCGCGTAGGAAGAGGATTTTATACCCCTGAGAAAGTGAAAGAAATTTTGGAGGCAAAAGACAGAAAGGCTGCAGGAGTGACTGCTCCGGCACATGGTCTGATGCTGGTGGAAATCCGTTATCCGAAGAAATAGAATAGTGAAAAGAAGGAAGCTAAAGAAATGTATTTTGAGGTTGTGAAATTTTGAAAAATCAGAAAGAAACACCCTATGAAATCATAACTCTTTAGCTTTTTTTATTGAGAAAAGTCAACTTTGTGTCTCAGATTGCAGTAGGGGGGCAGAGAAAGAAGCAAGAATTCCGTTTGATGATTTAAAAGAAATACGTTAGAATAGAGGGGGTTAAGTTAAAAAGTTCAAAAATATGATGGATAAAAATAAAGATAAAGGAGCAAAAAATGAAAGCATTAGTAATCGCGGAGAAACCTTCCGTTGCGAGAGATATTGCGCGTGTATTAAAGTGACAAAAAATATTTCTGGTGCAATAGAGGGAGAGAAGTATGTAGTGACATGGGCGCTCGGTCATCTTGTGACGCTGGCAGATCCGGAAGAATACAGCAAAGAGTATAAAGAGTGGAAGATGGAAGTTCTTCCAATGATGCCAAAGCCGATGAAACTGATTGTGATCCAGAAGACGGCGAAACAATACCGTGCGGTAAAGGAGCAGCTGTTTCGGAAAGATATCGGGGAGATTGTCATTGCAACAGATGCAGGAAGAGAAGGGGAGCTTGTGGCGAGATGGATTCTTGAGAAAGCGGGATGCAAAAAGCCGATCAAGCGCCTTTGGATTTCTTCTGTGACAGATAAGGCAATCCGGGAGGGATTTGCAAAGCTTTGTGACGGCAGAAAATACAATGATCTTTATGCAGCAGCGGTATCCCGTGCAGAGGCAGATTGGCTTGTCGGGATCAATGCGACACGGGCGCTGACCTGCAAATATAATGCACAGCTTTCTTGTGGGCGTGTGCAGACACCGACATTGGCAATGATCGCAAAACGAGAAGAAGAAATCCGCACATTTCGCCCGCAGGAATATTATGGTCTTCAGGTGCAGGCGGGAAAGATTCAGTGGACATGGCAGGATCAAAAGTCGGGAGGTTTCCGGTCGTTTTCAAAAGAGCGGATAGAAACTATCAGCAGTTTTGTTTCCAATGAGAAACTGTCTGTGAAAAAGGTGGAGAAAGCAGCGAAAAAGAAATATGCGCCGGGGCTTTATGATTTGACGGAACTGCAGCGAGACGCCAATCAAAAATTTGGATTTTCTGCAAAGGAAACGTTAAATATCATGCAGCGACTCTATGAGAATCACAAAGTGCTGACGTATCCTCGGACGGATTCCAGATACATTGGCACGGATATCGTAGATACGATCAAGGACAGACTGCGCGCAATTAGTGTTGGGCCATATAAGAAGCTGGCAGGAAGTCTTGTGATGAAGCCGCTTCGCACGAACAAGTCGTTTGTAGATGATAAAAAAGTAAGTGACCACCATGCGATCATTCCGACAGAACAGTATGTCCAGCTGGAACATATGACAAGTGAGGAGAGAAAGATTTACGATCTTGTTGTGAGAAGGTTTTTAAGTGTGCTCTATCCTCCGTTTGAGTATGAGCAGACCACACTGCATGCGGTGGTTTTAGGTGAACATGCAGGAAAAAACAGTGAGGAACATTTCGTTGCAAAAGGAAAGATCGTAAAGGAAGCAGGATGGAAAACCGTCTATGACTATGAGGAAGAAGAGGCGGAGGAAGGACTGAAAGAACAGTCTCTTCCAACGATAGAAGCCGGTGACAGATTGCCGGTGGAGCGGGCGGCTGTGACAAGAGGAAAGACAAAACCGCCGGCACATTTTACCGAGGCGACGCTGCTGTCTGCGATGGAAAATCCGGTCAGATATATGGAGAGCAGAGATCAAAAAGCTGCCAGAACACTAGGGGAGACCGGAGGGTTGGAACGGTTGCCACGCGAGCGGATATTATTGATAAATTATTTTCTTCATTTTTGATGGAGCTAAAAGGAAAAGAAATCCATATTACGTCCAAAGGCAAGCAGCTTCTGGAGCTTGTACCAGAAGACTTAAAGAAGCCTGAGCTGACAGCAGATTGGGAAGGGAAGTTGTCAGCGATTGCAAAGGGGAGCCTAAGGAAAGAAAAATTTCTTGAGGAGATCAGGAATTATACGGAGGAGCTGATAGAGGAGATTAAAAAGGGAGACGGAAAATTCCGCCATGACAATGTGACAAATAAGAAGTGTCCGGAGTGTGGGAAACCGATGCTTGCGGTCAAAGGGAAAAATGCAAGAATGCTTGTATGCCAGGACAGAGCCTGTGGATACAAAGAAGTGATCGCCCGCATTTCCAATGCGAGATGCCCGAATTGTCACAAGAAGATGGAAATTATTAAAAAAAGGTGATGAAGAGCAGTTTGTATGCGCGTGTGGACATAAGGAAAAGATGTCTGCATTCAAGGCACGGAGAGCTAAAGAGGGTGCAGGGGTAAGCAAGAAGGATGTCCAGCGGTATCTGAAGCAGCAGAAAGATGAGCCGGTCAATACAGCGTTTGCAGATGCATTTGCGAAGCTGAAATTGTAAGATGGAAGGATAATCGGAAAAGGGAAACGATGCACAAGAGGCTGAGCATTTTTATAGTGTTCCTATGTGAGAAAATGTTGTATAGATGTCTTTGCGTGTAGTATAATAACATACAGTAAAAAAGAAGGAGGCGCAGGGAAACCGACGCGCAAAGGTGTGAGTTGATGGCGCGCCGTACTCTGCAAGAAGGACAATGCAGATTAAAAATGTAAAAGTATTTACAGAAGAAAAACAGTTTCAACAAGGAGAGATTGCAATCGCAGACGGAGTTTTGCAAAAGAGGCAGACGGAGAAGTGATCGATGGAGAAGGTTGTTATGCGATTCCGGGAATGATCGATGTTCATTTTCATGGCTGTGTAGGGTATGATTTCTGCGATGGGACAGAGGAGCGATTGCCGAGATTGCTAAATACGAGGCAGCTCAGGGAGTGACTACAATCGTTCCTGCAACAATGACACTTCCGGAGGAGACACTGATGGAGATTTCAAAGATTGCTGGAAATTATAAGGCAACGGAAGGAGCTGACCTTGCAGGAATCAATATGGAGGGGCCGTTTATCAGCCCTGGAAAGAAAGGGGCACAGGCATCCACACATATTGTAAAACCGGATATTGCGATGTTTCGCAGACTGCAGGAGGCTGCAAATGGACTGTATCGTTTGGTAGATATTGCGCCGGAAGTAGATGGGGCAATGGAATTTATTGAGGAATTAAAAGAGGAAGTCAATATTTCTTTTGCACATACACTTGCAGATTATGATATTGCGAAGAAGGGATACGATCTGGGAGCCAATCATGCCACACATCTGTACAATGCAATGCCTCCATTTTCACATCGGGCACCAGGAGTAATCGGGGCGGCACATGACAGTGCACATTGTATGGTAGAATTAATCACAGATGGGGTACATATCCATCCATCGGTTGTGCGTACTACTTTCGATATGTTTGGAGATGACAGAGTTGTTTTGATCAGTGATAGTATGAGAGCAACTGGGATGCCAGACGGAGAGTATACACTTGGAGGACAGGCGGTACAGGTGAGAGGAAATCGAGCTACATTGGTAGAAGGAGGTGCGTTGGCAGGATCCGTGACAAATCTGGCAGACTGTGTGCGTGTGGCAGTGAAAGAGATGCAGATACCGCTTGAAAGTGCAGTGGCAGCAGCAACGATGAATCCTGCAAAGAGTGTGGGACTTTATGATAAGTATGGTTCAATCACAGAAGGAAAAGTTGGAAATGTTGTGCTGCTTCGGGAAGATTTATCACTCAAGGCAGTAATCCAAAATGGAAGAGTGATTCGTTGGGAAGAATAAGTTTGATAGGAAAGAAGTAATTATTTATAAAAGAAAAAAGAGGAGACAACAGGAAACCCGAGAGGGGAACCTGTTGTCTTTTTCTAATTTTTATTTATTATAATCTTTTTGCACAAAGAAATTTAGAATTTATCGATGACGAAATGTAAGATTTCTGACATACGCTTCTGAAGGTCTTCAGAGCAAAGTTCTGGATGATTACATTTTTTTTCTAAAAGATCTTTTGTGAGACTCACAGTGATGTCTGTGATAATGTCGAGAGTTTTTTCTGTAACCCTTGTACGCGGATCATCAATTAGTGGAATCAGAATCTTTCTGCATCTCTCTGTATAGTTTTTTCCGAAATACATTGCCTCAATATCTGAACTGAATTTATTACGTTCTTCTGGAAATAAATCATAATAAATATTTAAAAAATCAGGAAGATTATCGCTGTGTTTTCCGAAGAAAAAGTTGTGGAAAATACAAGAATACTTTAAGGCAGATTCTGCGAAGCATCCCAAATAGCATAGAATTTTTCATAAACATCAGAAGTGTAATTTAGAGCTTCTAATTTTTCGCTGTATTTTTGGAAACGAGAAATAGAAGCAAGCATAATCAGCTCATCTAAATCTTGAAAGTAAAAATAAATAGTAGAGTTATGAAAACCGGAGGCAGTGGCGATTTTTCGGATAGACAGATATTTCAAGCCATCCTCATCAAGAAGTTTTTGTGTTACTTTGATAAATTGAATCAAATTCTCGCGCTTAGAGTTATCTTTTGTATAGTCGATCATAGATGTTCAATTCTCCCACTCTTTATTTAGATAAGTTAAAACTTATGTGATTAGTATAGTACGAAAAAGAAGGGAATTCAAGAGAAAAGGTTTATAGAAAAAAATGATAAATGATATTGAAAAAAGCTATTGACAATAAGCGCGCTTAGTGATAGTTTAATAGTATAAATGACGTACTAAGCGCGATTAGTAAAAAATAAATTGTGCAAAATGCACATAAAACGAGGAGGAAAAAATCATGAGACTAGAAATAGGAAATTTCTATGTGAAAGACATTGTTTTTGGAAACGAGCTTTCATATGAAGATGGTATTCTTACAATCGAGAAGGAAGCCGCACTGAATTATATCAGACAGGATGAAAGAATTACAGAAGCAGAACTTTACATTGCAAAGCCAGGAGATCAAATTCGCATGTGTCCGGTAAAAGAAGCAATTGAACCGCGTGTACGTCCAGATGGGAGAAGTGCATTTCCGGGTTACACAGGGATATGACAAGAGCAGGCGAGGGTGTGACATATGCTTTGAAAAATTGTAGTGTTCTTGTAGTCGGAAGACATTGGGGCGGATTTCAGGATGGAATCATCGATATGAGCGGAGAAGGTCAGAAATATACACTTTTTGGTCAATTGATGAATATTGTACTTGTTGCAGATACGAATGAAGAGTTTGAAAAGCATGAACAGCAGAAGAAAAATGATGCATTGAGAAGAGCGGGGCACAAACTGGCAGAATATATTGCAAACTGTGTCAAAGAATTAGAGCCGGAGGAGACAGAAGTATTTGATCTTGGAGCTATGATCAAACGAGGGGAAGAAGTAGAAAAACTTCCCTCAGTCGTATATGTGATGCAGCCGCAGTCTCAGATGGAAGAATTAGGATATAATGATCTTGCCTATGGATGGGATATGAATCGTATGCTTCCGACGGTGATGCATCCAAATGAGGTGTTGGATGGAGCAATTGTATCAGGAAGTTTCATGCCGGTTTCCTCTAAATGGTCTACATATGATTTCCAAAATTGCCCGAATATCAAGGCATTATATAAAGAGCATGGAAAAACAATCAATTTCCTTGGTGTAATTATGTCAAATTTAAATGTTGCTCTGGAACAGAAAGAAAGAGCGGCGCTCTATGTGGCCCAGATTGCAAATACATTAGGTGCGGATGGAGCAGTCGTGGCGGAAGAAGGATATGGAAATCCAGATGCGGATTTTGTTGGATGCATTGTAGCATTGGAAGATGCCGGGGTTAAGACAGTCGGAATTTCTAATGAATGTACAGGGCGCGATGGACAGTCACAGCCACTTGTAACATTGGATGAAAAGTGTGATGCAATTGTATCTTGTGGTAATGTTTCAGAATTGATTGAACTTCCTCCAATGGAAACCGTACTCGGTGAATTGCAGGCTCTTGGACGTGATGGATTGTCCGGAGGATGGGCAGCAGATGAGAAACTCGGACCATCTGTGCGAGAAGACGGATCTATTATTATGGAAAACAATTCTATGTTCTGTGGAGATCAGGTATGTGGCTGGTCACCAAAGACCATGAAAGAATTTTAAGGAGGGAATTTATAATGAAGAAAGCGATTTTATATATCAATCAATTTTTTGGTCAGATTGGTGGAGAAGATAAGGCGGATGTTGCTCCTGAGATTCATGAGGGAAAAATCGGACCGGCATTAGAATTTGCAAAAGATCTGGATGCAGAAATCACACATACCATTATTTGCGGCGATAACTTTATGGGATCCAAAACAGAGCAAGCTGTCAGCACGATTTTGGATATGTTGTCAGACAAAGAGTTTGATCTGTTTCTTGCAGGACCTGCATTTCAGGCGGGAAGATATGGAGTAGCATGCGGAACAATCTGCAAAGCTGTCAAAGAAAAATACAATGTACCGGTAATCACATCGATTAATGAGGAAAATCCGGGTGCAGAGATGTTCAAAAAAGATATGTACATCTTAAAAGGTGGCAACATTGCTTCCAGAATGCGTGCAGATGTCAAAGCAATGGTAAATCTTGCAAATAAGATTTTAAATGGAGAAGAAGTAGGAAGCGCGGATGAAGAGGGTTATTTCCCGCGTGGAGTACGCAGGCAGGTGTGGAGAAGAGATGGAAAGCCAGCTTCAGAAAGAATGGTAGAGATGCTGGTGAAAAAATTAAATGGGCAACCATTTGAGACGGAACTTCCAATGCCAAAGCTGGACAGAGTACCGATTGCACCGGCAATCAAAGATCTCAGGCATGCTAAAATTGCTCTGTTGAATACAGGCGGTATTGTTCCAGTAGAAAATCCGGATCATATTCAGTCAGCATCGGCAACAAGGTGGGGAAGATACGATATTTCCGGAGATGCAGTATTAAAAGGAGGAGAATACAAAACAATTCATGCAGCTTTGACCCGGCGGCAGCAGATGCAGATCCGAATGTCATTACTCCGGTAGATGCATTGAAAGAGCTTGAGAAAGAAGGTGTTTTTTGGAAGCCTTCATCCTTACTTTTATACGACGGTGGGAACCGGAACAACACAGGCGGAAGCAGAGAGGATGGCAAAAGAGATTATTCCATATCTGAAAGAAGACGGAGTAGACGGTGTCATTATGGTTTCTACATGAGGTACTTGTACACGTTGCGGTGCAACGATGGTAAAAGAAGTAGAAAAAGCAGGATTTCCAATCGTGCAGATGTGTAATTTGATACCGGTAGCAAAAACAGTTGGTTCTAATAGAATTGTTCCGACAATCTCTATTCCATATCCGTTGGGAGATCCAGCAACAACGAAAGAGGAACAGTGGAAGTTAAGATACCATAGAACGAAAGTGGCGGTGGAATCTCTTGCAGCAGATATCACAGAGCAGACAGTATTCAAAGTATAAAGGGGGAACCTTGAATGAAAAAATCAAAAGCAGGAAGTGCAGTATTTGTTGTTTCACTTGTTTTGATTGCAATTATGGCTATATGGTCAGTGGCGTTAAATGAGAGTTTTACAAAAGTTTCTAATGCAGCATTTACGTTTTTGACAACAGATTTTGGATGGCTGTATCTGCTCGCAATGATGATCTTTTTAGTATTTGTTATCTACATGGCTTTTGGAAAGTATGGAAAGATTCGTCTTGGAGGGGATGACTCTAAACCGGAATACAGTAATCTTACGTGGTTTGGACTTCTTTTTGGATGTGGGATGGGCGTAGGTCTTGTATTTTGGGGTGTTGCAGAGCCGTTGACACATTACTTAAATCCGGTGGGCGTAGAAAGCGCCACACCGGAAGCAGCAGACTTCGCAATGAAATCCTTTTTTATGCATTGGGGGATCCTTCCATGGGCAAACTATGCGGTGATTGGACTCGCACTGGCATACTTTATGTTCCGAAAAAATAAAAAAGGTCTTGTAAGTAGCATATTAGAACCGTTGATCGGAGAAAAATTAGCAAATGGTTGGCTCGGCAAATTGGTAGATATTCTGGCAGTATTTGCGACAGTAGCAGGAGTTGTTACTTCTCTGGGACTTGGAACATTACAGATTAATGCAGGTTTCAATCGTTTGTTTGGTCTTCCGACAACTTTAGCGGTTCAGATTGGGATTATTGTAGTAGTATCAATACTGTATATTGGTTCGGCGGTATCTGGTATTGACAAGGGGATTAAGATCATTTCGGACACAAATTTATATGTTGCAGTCGGTCTCCTTGTTGTATGTTTTTTAGTGGGACCTAAAATTGAAATTTTGGATAGTTTTGTAAATGGAATGGGGCAATATATTGGAAGCTTTGTTCCGGATGCGCTTGCTGTCAATGCATATGGGGATAATAGTTGGCTCGGAAGCTGGAGATTATTTTATTGGGCATGGTTTATTGCATGGGCTCCTTTTGTCGGTGTATTTATTGCCCGCATTTCCAAAGGAAGAACGATTCGGGAATTTTTGCTTGGAGTAGTTCTTGTACCTGCGATTGCTTCTTGTATCTGGGGAGCAGTATTTGGAAGTCTGGGGATCAATCTTGGGGAAACAGGCGCTATGGCGATTGAAACCTTGAAAGAAGTTGTGGCAACACCGGAAGTTGGACTATTTATGGTTCTTGAGGAATATCCGCTTGGATCAATCTTAGCAATTGTTGCAATTATTTCTTTGTGTGCATTCTTTGTTACATCAGCCAATTCTGGTGTATACGTGCTATCTATGCTAACAACAGACGGTGCAATCAATCCTCCAAACAGTAAAAAGGTTTTATGGGGAATTATTCAATCCATAATGGCAATAGGTCTTTTGATGGCAGGTGGATTGAAACCACTGCAAACGATATCGTTAGCTGCCGCATTTCCATTTATATTTATTATGTTTGGCGCATGTGCGGCCTTTATCAAATCGGTGAAAAAAGAAAAGATATAAACAACTCTGATTTTTCTTAGCTAGGGATAGGCAATGGAAAAGCGGAAGAAGGTTACTAAATATTTATCTGCAGAAGACGGAGCTGTCGCTTTAACGATGATCAATCGTGAAGCGACAGCTCTTTTTTTGATTTTATAACAGTTCTTCGTATTTTAACAAAATGGAAAGTGATAAATGATAATAAATATCAAAATCATATTGAAAACAGGAAAAACATATGGTAATATAAACGATATTGAAAATTATATTCAAAATTGTTTTTAGGTTATAGAAAAGGAGCTTATTATGTTAAATATATTGCTTTCAGTAACAGCCACAGTATTATTTGTACTGCTCTGTGTTATTTATCCGCTTGGAATTCTTAGATTTTCAGAAAAATCCAAGGAAAAGCAAAGAAAGAGTGTGGATTGTTTTTTGCGGAAAATACATAAAAAAATGGGAGTATGGATAATCGTAGTCTCGCTGCTTCACGGAATTGTAGAAATCAAAGCCGGAAATTTGGATGGAATGTTCAGTGGAAAAATCTGTTTTCTACTTCTGATTTTATTATGGTTGAGTTATGGATTGAAACGGGTTCTTAAGGAAAAATGGATGATCGTGCACCGGATACTTGCAGTGCTCACAGTGATTGCAGTCATCGTTCATGTAGGAGGTATGTGATGAAATTTATTTATTTGACAATCGGATTTTTTGCATTTGTGCTTGGTTGTGCAGGAATCGTGCTTCCGGTACTCCCGACGACACCGTTTCTGCTTTTGGCGGCAGTGTGTTTTACCCGGGGAAGCAGACGGGTAGATCAGTGGTTCAGACAGACAAAGGTATATAAGAATCATTTGGAAGGATTTGTGAAGAACCGGGAGATGGAAGGAAAGACAAAAGTGGTGATACTGACATTTGCATCAATCTTTCTTCTGATTGCATTTTTTATGATGGAAAATGTATATGGGCGGACCTTCATTTTGTGTCTGATACTATTGAAATATTACTATTTTATATGCAGGATCAAGACGGTAAAGAAAAGAGAAAAGAAAGGGATAATATACCATGATGATCAACAAGCGATTAATTAAAGAGATGGGGGAGACAAAGCGGTATATCGGAATGCAGGTACTGCTTCAATGGGCAGCGCTCCTTTGCAATATTTGTCTCATATTTTACATTTCCAATGTTCTTTGGCAAGTGGTAAAAGGAAATGCCGGAAATATTTCCTTGATTTTGAGCATAGGAGTATTTGCCGGTGTCATTGCAGCACGTCGTCTGTTTTTGAGGCTGGAGGCAGCGTATTCCCATCGTTCCAGTGAGTATGTAAAGAAGAAACTGCGTCACCGGATTTACGAACATCTTTTGAAAGTTGGCGAGAAGTATGAGAAAACATTTTCTACTTCTGAAATTCTTCAGGTGGCAGCTGAGGGCGTAGAACAGCTCGAAACATATTTCGGGAAATATCTTCCGCAGTTATTTTACAGTCTGCTGGCCCCGATCACACTTTTTATTCTTGTTTCCTTTATGAGTGTAAAAGTTGCACTAATCCTATTTTTATGTGTACCTCTCATCCGGCTTCCATCATGCCATACAGAAATTTGCAAAAAAAATTACTGGCAAAATATTGGGGCAGTTATGTGCAGTTGGGAGATCATTTTCTTGACAATATTCAGGGATTGACCACATTGAAGGTTTATCAAAGTGATGGCTATAAAAATGAAGAGATGAACAAAGATGCAGAACATTTCCGGAAAATTACAATGAAAGTTTTGACGATGCAGCTAAACTCAGTGACTTTGATGGATTTGATCGCTTATGGGGGAAGTGCGCTTGGAGTTATTTTTTCCTGTATGGAACTGCGGGCAGGAAACTTAAATATGATGCAGGCGTTGGCAATTCATTTTGCTTGCGGCAGAATTTTTCATTCCACTTACGCTGCTCGGTTTCATTTTCCACATTGCGATGAATGGAATGGCGGCAAGCGATAAGATGTTTCGGCTGCTGGATATGGAAGCAGAGGAAGTGGATATGGACGATAAGCAGGAGAGAGAGAAGGCTGGAGAAAAAAATGACCGTGTGCCGTATGCAGTTTCGGCAAGGCAGGTTACATTTGCCTATGAGGAAGAACAGCCGATTTTGAAAGAGGTGACAGTGGACATCCCTTCTCGTTCGCTCGTGTCAGTTGTCGGTGCATCTGGTTGTGGAAAGAGTACACTGGCATCACTGTTTATGGGGTATCAGACTGCGCAGAGTGGAAAGGTGCTGATCTGTGGCAAGGATATTCGGATGATCCCGGTAAAGGAGCGCATGAAACAGATGACGCTTGTATCTTTCCAAAATTATCTGTTTAAGGGGAGTGTTAGAGAAAATCTGTTGATGGGAGATCCATCTGCAACAGAGGAAAAGCTTCTTGCGGTACTTAAAAAAGTTAATCTGTATGAGTTTTTCCAAACGCAGAACGGATTGGATACAATGCTCGATGAGCAGGCGGCAAATTTGTCTGGTGGACAGAAACAGAGACTTTGTATCGCAAGAGCGCTTCTTCATGACAGTGCACTCTATATTTTTGATGAGGCGACAAGTAATATTGATGTAGAGAGTGAAGAAATTATTTTGAAGTTGATTAGAAATCTTGCGCGGGAGAAGACGGTAATTCAGATCACACACCGCCTTGCCAATGTGGCAGACAGTGACCAGATTTATATGATGGAAAAAGGCTGTGTGATCGAGAAAGGAACGCAGGAAGAACTTCTTGAAAAGCAAGGCGCATATGCAGACATGTATGAACTGCAGAAAGCGTTA
>ENA-OQAA01000292-OQAA01000292.1-human-gut-metagenome-genome-assembly--contig:-NODE-292-length-35641-cov-2.530298_pt1 | contig 35641 bp, 44 predicted proteins | sample MGYA00242489_ERZ504515 | MGnify/ENA primary metagenome ERZ504515 (study PRJEB26092, sample SAMD00036237) | human gut metagenome | host: Homo sapiens | study: EMG produced TPA metagenomics assembly of... | reverse complement strand
CTCGTTAATCATGGATGCGTTTGGCGGTGTCTATCGGTTGGTTCAAACAGGTACATTGTGAAAGGTCCAGCTCTATGTAAACTCATTATCGGCTATTTGTACAGCACTGCTGTTTATTACTTCTCCGGTCAGAGCAGCCCATTCCTGTTGAGGTTCCTGCTGTATCCAACTGACCGAATTAATCTGATAATTGTGATTATCTCCGGTCAGGATACGGGGAAGATACTCTTTCCGACCGCTTTTATCGTTTTCATGGTAGGCTGTGAGGAAAAATTCTTTCATGTCTCCACTCCAGCTACGGGTTACATTGCCCTGCAATACTTTGTTCGTTTGCTTGTCGGATAGGCTACAGATATAGGACAAACTGTCTGTAGATGCACTGCTGTTCAGCATGGGCAATGTGTGCACGATACAGTTTTCTCCATTTTCTATTACAGCTTCCCTTCCTTGTATGCTTTCGGGTATGAATTCCGCGTTTATATATTCGTTGGTGGCATCCAGATAATAGGTCTTTCCCTGGTAGATAAGGCTGCATATCATGTGATTGACGGATGCAAGTGTAGCTATTTCGCTCATCCGGTAGGGGATGTCTACAGTGCCTATATCGGTAAGGCGAGCATCAAAACCTTGTGCTTTCAGCAATGTACGGAGCAAGATTGCCATTCCTTTGCAGTCGCCGTACCGTTTACGCAACACTTCTGCGGGAGTATCGGGTTTGTGTCCCAATATACCTGCTTCAAAAGCGATATAACGGATATTTTGTTGTACCCAGGCATATGTGTTACGTATTTTTTCCATGTCCGTGCGGCAGCCTTCGATGATTTCTGCTAATAGACTGTCGAGTTCGGGTATGTTACAGTCTACTTGTGCCAGTCCGTTAGACCACCGGTACATGTCGTGAACATCTTTAAATGAGCCGGTTATCAGTATGTGGGGGTATATTTTACCTGATGTCGGCATATGTTTTTCGTCTTTCATAGCCGGCATGTCCGTCACGGTATAAGTGAATAAGGAGTCTCCGGCACTGTTGATGCCGCGTTCACAGTGAATAGAAGGAGTAAAATTCCTTTCTGTCAACCGGAAATGGGAGAGGGATTGCGGAATGATGAATGTTATTTGCTTTGTTTTTATAAAATAGTCCTCACCCAAATAGATTCGTGTAAAATAATGCAGGTCATGAAAAGTACGCTTAAACGTAACTTCCGTCTTTTTTCCTTTACGGTCGAGATTGATGTTGAAGAAGCAAATCTTGCTGTCGTCGAAGAAGACATTTTCCGGCGTGATGCTTTTATATTCTGCCTTTCCTCCGCCTTTGGCGGAAGCTCCGTCCAATGAAATGAATTCTCCGTAGTAGGTGTAGGGTTGCAATGCAGTTCCCATTCTTGTGGCTTCATAGGATGTTTCTTTTCTGTTGCGTACGGTAGGAATACCGTCTTCTTCCATAAAGATATAGGAGTCGCTGCATTGTGTAATGACAATGTTGTCATCAAGTGTTTGTCCGTGTGAGTTGCAAACGTACAAGCACAAAAGTATACATGTATAGATACAACTGCTTTTCATGTCAGTCTGCTATAAGGTTAGATAATAGTTGTTTACAAAGATAGCAGTCTGTGACGTTTTAACAAAATAAATATTATTAAAATTACAATTTCTTGCTTCAAGGCAAGAAATTAATCTTTTTATCCGAAAGTTATTTCCCGTCGGATGCGGCTTAAGGTATATGGAGAGATATTCAGGAAAGAAGCGATTTCCTTTAGACTTATCTGGTGAACGATGTCGGGACATCTTCTCAATAATTCTTGATAGCGTACTCTAGGAGAATTCGGATACAGATTCAATAGCCGTTGATAAGTCATACAGAACAGGTTTTCTGCAATCTTACGGCCTAATAACTGGTTTTGCTGGCTTGCTGCCCAAAATGCTTCCAATTGGTTATAAGATAATTGATAGACGGTACTCTCTTTGATTGCTTCCGTATAAACAATGGCGGGTGTCTGTTTTGTGAATGACTCATAGTCTACCACAAAATCTTTTTCAAAACTATAACCGATGATATGTTTGTCTTCTTCCGTATCAAGGTAGAAGTAACGGAAACTTCCTTGGGAGATATAGGCAATGTTATGGCACACTTCACTTGCCTGACAAAAGAACTCTCCTTTCTTGTAAAGACATTTTTTCCCGTTTTGCAGAAAATGTTTAATCAAAGGAGAAAGTTCCAAAAAGTCCAGATACTCGTTGAAGTGTGCCATAACCGTTATTTCTGCGGATGCGGATAGTCTATCGTATAGTGCAGTCCGCGACTTTCCTTGCGCTCCATGGCCTGGCGGGTAATCAGGTATCCTACGTTAATCATGTTGCGCAGTTCGCAAAGCTCGCGGGTGGCCTTGCTGCTCTTGAACAGTTTTTCCGTCTCCTCGTAAAGAATATCCAGGCGGTTCCATGCACGGGTCAGGCGGGTGTTGCTGCGGACGATGCCTACATAGGATTCCATAATCTGGTTCACTTCCTTCATGCTTTGCGTAATGAGCACGCGCTCTTCGTTGGAGATGGTTCCCTCGTCGTTCCATTCGGGGATGTCTTCGTTGAAGTCATAACGTTCCAATACGCTCAACGCATGCTTGGCGGCTGCATCGGCATAAACTACCGCTTCAATCAAGGAGTTGGAAGCCAGTCGGTTGCCGCCGTGAAGACCGGTGCACGAACATTCTCCGATGGCATACAGGCGGCGGATGCTGGACTGTCCGTCCAGGTCTACCTTGATGCCGCCGCAGAGATAGTGTGCCGCAGGGGCTACCGGAATGTAGTCTTTCGTAATGTTGATGCCTATGCTGAGGCATTTCTTATAGATATTCGGGAAGTGTTTCTTGGTTTCTTCGGGGTCTTTGTGGGTGACATCCAGGTACACATGCTCGTCGCCGCGCTGCTTCATCTCGTTGTCGATGGCACGTGCCACGATGTCGCGCGGGGCGAGTGAAAGACGCGGGTCGTACTTTTGCATGAATTCCTTGCCGTCCATGGTACGGAGCACGCCGCCATAGCCGCGCATGGCTTCCGTTATCAGGAAGCAGGGGCGGTCGCCCGGATGATAGAGGGCGGTGGGGTGGAACTGGATAAACTCCATATCCTTTACGGCGCCTTTGGCACGGTAGACCATGGCGATGCCGTCGCCCGTGGCCACCAGCGGGTTGGTGGTGTTGCGGTATACAGCCTCGCAACCGCCTGTAGCCATGATGGTTACTTTGGAGAGGAACGTATCCACCTCTCCGGTATTTTCGTTCAGCACATAGGCACCATAGCATTTGATACCCGGAGTATAGCGGGTGACGATAATGCCCAAGTGGTGCTGCGTAATGATTTCCACCGCAAAGAAATTGGTAAATACGGTGATGTTGGGGTGCTGCTTCACGGCTTCAATCAGACTTTCCTGTATCTCCGCACCCGTATTGTCCTTGTGGTGCAGGATGCGGAATTCCGAGTGTCCGCCTTCTTTGTGCAGGTCGAATTCTCCGTTATCTTTTTTGTCGAAATTCACTCCCCATTTAATGAGTTCACTGATTTGTTCGGGAGCATTGCGCACTACCTTTTCTACGGCTGCACGGTCGCTTATCCAGTCTCCGGCAATCATGGTGTCTTCGATATGCTTGTCGAAATTGTCTACCGCCAGGTTGGTGACGGAGGCTATCCCGCCTTGTGCGAAATAAGTGTTTGCCTCTTCCAGGCCGGCCTTGCAGATGAGGGCTACTGTTCCTTTATGCGCCACTTTCAGCGCAAAACTCATACCGGCAATTCCGGAGCCGATAACGAGGAAATCGAACTTTCTTACCATAGTTTCGTGTATTTAACACCGCAAAACTACAAAATAAGTACGTTCCTTGTCTCCCTTATGGGCATTAATTCGTAAAAATACCTACCTTAGCGGCAAAAACCGGATAAAATGAATCGAATTTTTCATGCGCGTATCGCTGCCGGACAGTATTTGTTTGTTGCTTTGGCAGGTGCAATAGCCGTTTACGGCCTTTGGGAAAAGCAAATTCTCATCGCTGTCCTTTTTATGCTTCTGCTGGTTGTCAGTATCGAGAAGTTGATTCATACTACCTATACCGTTACTGCCGATAATAGACTGTTGCTGTTTTTCGGCCGGTTTTCACGGGGGAAGGAAATCCTGCTGAAGGATATTACATCGGTAGAGCGCGCTTCCTCCATGCAGATAGGCGGATTTGCGTTATGCGCTATGTCCTGGTGAGGTATGGCGAGGGTAAGTGTGCAGCGCTTCTTCCCGTCAAAGAGGAAGAGTTTATCCGCCTGCTTGAGCAGCGTATGTCGCAATAAGATGATAATTATGTAAGGCATTACGCTTTTTTTTCTGAATTTCTTGTCGTATCTTGCATGCAGAAATCCATAAATGTAAGAACTATGAAATATCAAGTTGCCATTATCGGCGGCGGTCCTGCGGGATATACGGCTGCGGAAACAGCCGGAAAGGCCGGTCTGAGCGTTGTGCTTTTTGAAAAGCGGAATCTTGGCGGGGTGTGTCTGAACGAAGGGTGTATTCCTACAAAGACTTTATTGTACTCTGCAAAAACGTATGACGGTGCACGCCACGCATCCAGATACGCGGTCAGCGTGTCGGAAGTTTCGTTTGATTTGTCCAAGATTATAGCACGCAAGCAGAAGGTGGTGCGGAAACTGGTGTTGGGTGTCAAAGGAAAACTGACTGCTGGCAATGTAACTATTGTGACCGGCGAGGCTTCCGTCATAGATAAGAATCATGTTCTGTGCGGTGATGAAACTTATGAGTGCGATAATCTATTGCTCTGCACAGGTTCGGAAACATTTATTCCGCCCATTCCCGGAGTGGATACGGTGCCTTACTGGACGCATCGCGACGCGTTGGACAATAAGGAGCTTCCAAAGTCGCTGGCCATTATCGGCGGTGGGGTAATCGGTATGGAGTTTGCCTCATTCTTCAACAGCCTGGGGGTAGAGGTCACTGTCATCGAGATGCTGGACGAGATATTGGGCGGAATGGATAAGGAGCTGTCCGCCATGCTTCGTGCGGAGTATGCCAAGCGCGGCATTCAATTCATGCTGGACACAAAGGTGGTAGCACTGTCCGAAGTTGCGTCCGGAAATGGAGACACGCAGCAGGTACAGGTAAATTATGAAAATGCCGAAGGTGCAGGTTTTGTAATTGCGGAAAGATTATTGATGAGCGTCGGCCGCCGTCCTGTAACGAAAGGCTTCGGATTGGAGAACTTGAATTTAGATAAAACAGCGCGCGGAAATATACAGGTGGACGGACAGATGCAGACTTCCGTTCCGGGTGTATATGCCTGCGGGGATTTAACTGGATTTTCTTTGCTGGCCCATACCGCTGTGCGCGAGGCGGAAGTGGCGGTACATGCCGTGCTGGGGAAGAAAGACTGTATGAGTTACAGGGCTATTCCAGGTGTAGTATATACCAATCCTGAGATTGCGGGTGTGGGAGATACGGAAGAGACCTTGCAAAGAAAGGGTATTCCTTATCGTGCCGTCAAGCTTCCTATGGCTTATTCCGGTCGCTTTGTTGCGGAGAATGAGGGCGTTAACGGTATATGCAAGTTGTTGCTGGCGGAAGATGATACCGTTTTGGGAGCACATGTGCTGGGCAATCCGGCTTCGGAGATTATCACGCTGGCCGGTATGGCTGTCGAACTCAAACTGACGGCCTCGGAATGGAAAAAGATGGTATTCCCGCATCCTACGGTAGGTGAAATCTTTAAGGAAGCGCTTTGATAGACAAAATACGGGTGTTATGAAAATCGTGAAGCTGATGACTTGCGATTCTGCGGCGGTTATTGTTTCTTTGTTGTCCGGTTGCCGGAAACAGCCGGACAACAGAGAAACTGAATGATAGCTTGTAAGAAGATGAGAAAATATTGCTTATTCTCGATTGTATTGATTTTGACGTTGATTCCCTGTGTATTGCCTGCACAGGGAATATCACCTGAAACAAACTCTTTGTCTTCGCAACTGGATACATTGATAAAGTATCAATTGCCCGCAGGCTCCAATGTATCTATTTCAGCATATGACCTGACCGCCAATAAGGTTCTTTATGATTATCAGGCGGATAAACTTTCCCGTCCGGCCTCTACGATGAAGCTGTTGACTACGATTACGGCGCTTGCGCGTCCTGAGGCGGACGAGCCTTTCCGTACGGAAGTCTGGTATAAGGGAGTGATTGAGCGTGATACGCTGAAAGGGGATATATACGTTGTCGGCGGCTTCGACCCTGAGTTTGACGACGAGGCGCTGGATTCTTTGGTCGGCAGGGTGGCACGGCTGCCTTTCTCTGTGGTTCAAGGCAGGATATATGGCGATGTTTCCATGAAAGACTCCCTGTATTGGGGAAGCGGCTGGCTGTGGGACGATACGCCCCATTCTTTTCAGCCGTACCTGTCGCCGCTGATGCTTGATAAAGGAGTGGTTACGGTGACTGCCTTTCCTGGTGCACAAGGTGATACGCACGTTTGGAGTGTACTCCCGCTTCGTCTTATTATACGCTGGTCAATACAACGAAAACCCGTACCCCCTCTGCCGGACGTTTCCGCGTATCCCGCAATTGGCTGGAGAACGGCAATGAACTGGCGGTATCGGGTAATGTGGACGGGAGGCGTACCGGTACGGTGAATATCTACTCTTCGCAGGATTTCTTTATGCACACCTTCCTGGAGCGTTTACGGGCAAAAGGCATTCATTGCCTGCCGGATTATTCTTTCCGCGAGTTTCAAAAAGACAGTGTTTCAGTGCGAATGGCATCTTATAACACTTCTGTACAGGCAGTAGTGAATCAAATAATGAAAGAGAGCGATAATTTGAATGCAGAAGCTATGTTATGCCGTTTGGGTGCACAGTTTACAGGCGGCAGGCATGTTTCGGCTGCGGACGGGCTTTCGGCTGTCCGTCAGTTAATCAGAAAGCTGGGTTATCTCCCGGACCGTTATAAGCTGGCAGACGGTTGCGGGCTTTCCAACTATAACTACATCTCCTCTGAACTTTTAGTCGCCTTCTTGAAATTCGCTTATTCACGCACGGATGTGTTTCAGAAACTGTATAAAGCATTGCCTATCGGCGGAGTGGACGGGACATTGAAGAACCGGATGAAGAAAGGGACGCTTTCTTATGGGAAAGTGCATGCCAAGACAGGCTCTTTTACCGCTATAAACTGTCTGGCAGGTTATTTGAAGGCGAATAACGGACACCACATTGCTTTTGCCATTATGAATCAGAATGTGCTTTCCGGCAGGGAAGCACGTAAATTCCAGGATGCAGTCTGTGATATGCTTATCCGGTGAATGGCCGGTTGGTGTGAATTTTATTTTTTTTCAGGCACGGATTATGCGGATTGCACGGATTTTCAGTTTAATCCATGTTGTGCTTTAAATCCGTGCAATCCGCGTAATCCGTACCTGAAAGGTCTTTTTAACGGAAGGAACCGTCTTTATTTGTACTGTGCCCAGTCAACATTCTTCATATCCCCGCTTTTTGCCAGTTCGGCGTGCATAGCCAGAGCGGCACGCATGGAGTGGGGAGTCTGCGCCTTGCCGTCGGTCAGTTTCAGATAATCCCACAGGATATTCTTGTAGTCCGGATGAACACAGTTCTCGATGATTGCCTGTGCACGTTCTTTCGGCTCTTGCCGCGCAGGTCGGCAACACCTTGTTCGGTAACGATGATGTTGACATCATGCTCGCTGTGGTCCACATGGGATACCATCGGTACGATGGCGCTGATTTTGCCTTCTTTGGCTACGGACGGGCAGGTGAAGATGGAGATGTAGCGTTGCGCGTAAAGTCGCCCGAACCGCCGATACCGTTCATCATCTTCGTACCGCCGATATGGGTGGAGTTTACGTTTCCGTAGAGGTCGGCTTCGATGGCCGTGTTGATGGAGATAATACCTAAACGGCGCACCACTTCGGGACTGTTGGATATTTCCGACGGGCGGAGAACCAGCTTGTCGCGGAAGAAGTCCATATCCTCGTATATACCGTTCAGACAGTCGTTGGTTACGGTCAGTGAGCAGGCGCTGCCAAACTTCACGCGGCCTTCGCGAATCAGTCCGATAACGGAGTTCTGGATAACCTCTGTGTACATCTCGAATGCCGGAATCGTCTTGTCACGTCCCAAAGCACCTAATACTGCGTTGGCGATGTTGCCTACGCCCGACTGTAACGGGAGGAAGGTGGAAGGGATGATACCGCGTTTCATATCTGCGGCAAGGAAGTCGGCTACGTTCTGTCCGATTTTGTCGGTCAGCGGGTCGGCAGCGGCGAAAGAGCGGGCTTCGTCCGGCCAGTTGGTTTCCACGATGCCACAATCTTTTTCGGATCTACCTGGATGTAAGGCTGTCCGATACGGTCGCTCGGCTTGAAGATAGGTATTTCGCGGCGGTAAGGCGGGTCGAGCGGTTCGTAGACGTCGTGCAGGCCCATGGCGTTTTTGCTGTGTGCTGCGTTCAGCTCTATGATAATTTGGTCGGCAAGGCGGCAGATAGTGGGAGCGATACCTCCGGCAGCGGTCAGGTAGATTTTACTGTCGGGAGTCACCTCACAGGCTTCGATGATGGCGACATTTACTTTTCCCATGAAGCCGTAGCGTACTTCTTGCGCCATTTGCGACAAATGGATGTCATTGTAGGCAATCTCGCCGTTGTTCACCGCTTTGCGGAAATCGGGGTTGGTTGTGTAAGGAGCACGGTAGCGGATGGCTTTGACGCGTGAGAGGACACCGTCGCAGGAGTCGCCGGTTGAAGCTCCTGTAAAAATACCTACCTGGAAAGGGTTTCCTTTGGCATGTTCCGCTTCTGCTATTTTTGCCAGTTCAGCCGTAACGGCTTTGGTTGTGCCTGCGGGAGTAAATCCGCTCAGGCCGATATTGTAGCCATGCTTAATCAGGCTTGCAGCTTCTGCTGCTGAAATGTAATTAAATGCCATAATGTTATAGTTATTTTTTCGTGTAAGGAATCAACTTTATTTTCAATCGCATTAATACTTTCGTTGTAATATCTCTCCCCAGATGATGGCTTTGCGTGCCTCTTCTGCCGAGTGTATTTCAAATTGGGATGAGGCTTCGGTGGGTTCGGGAGACATATTGTCGGTGTTTGGACAGACGGGAGGTTGTTTGGGAGCGGACTTATGCTTCTTTGCGGCTTTCTTTCGCGGCACGCTTACTTCCGGTTCTGGATTTTCGGGGCTATATCCGTCATAGGGTACACCGTTCCAATTTTCCGGAAAGGACTTTCTGCATCGGGCATAGGCATGGCGGGACCGTTGCCGGTACTGGTTTTCGCTTCTTTCCTGGCCTGTCTTACAAAGCCGATAGCATGATGCCTATCACGAACAGAAATTTGAAGATGTCTTCCATAAGTCTTTCTTTGTTTTTTACATCGCCAAAGGTAATTATTTAATCTGATTGTAACCAATAAATTGGCATTAAAAAAGGGCAGCTTCACAGCTCCCCTTATTTTTTTTAACCTAAACCTTAACTATGAAAAAATCTAATGTTTCTTTCATTTCACAAAAATGGAAATTTATTCTAATAATGCCAAATTAACACTCGGAAAATGTTTAGTCGCTTAACATTAATTAGTAGAAATCTGTCAATTAGAGGAAGTTAAGTGTTATTTTTCCACAGTTTCACTGCTTTATTGAACGTGAAGATGTATCTTTGCGGTGAAACTAAAAAATAAGAAACAATGGAAAATATGACGGGAGCAGACTTTAAATCTGCAACTGCTGATGACAACAGAAAGTTGTTCATCGAGACGTACGGCTGCCAGATGAATGTGGCAGACAGTGAAGTGATAGCCTCTGTGATGCAGATGGCGGGGTATTCGGTGGCCGATACACTGGAAGAGGCGGATGCGGTATTCATGAATACCTGTTCTATCCGCGACAATGCCGAACAGAAAATTTTAAACCGGCTGGAGTTTTTCATTCGCTCAAGAAGAAAAAGAAGAATCTGATTGTCGGTGTGTTGGGATGTATGGCGGAACGTGTCAAGGACGACCTGATTACGAACCACCATGTCGACTGGTGGTGGGGCCGGATGCTTATCTCAGCCTGCCCGATTTGATTGCGGCTGTGGAAGCCGGTGAGAAAGCCATTAACGTGGAGCTGTCCACAACGGAGACCTACCGCGATGTGATACCTTCGCGTATCTGCGGCAACCACATCTCCGGCTTTGTCTCTATCATGCGCGGTTGCAATAACTTCTGTACATACTGCATCGTTCCCTATACACGCGGACGGGAACGCAGCCGTGATGTGGAAAGTATCTTGAATGAAGTGGCGGATTTGGTGGCTAAAGGCTATAAGGAAGTGACCCTGTTGGGGCAGAATGTCAATTCGTACCGTTTTGAGAAGGCGGACGGGGAGGTTGTCACTTTCCCTATGCTGTTGCGCACCGTAGCAGAGTCTGCACCGGGTGTACGCATCCGTTTCACTACTTCGCACCCCAAGGATATGAGCGATGAAACCCTGCAGGTTATTGCGGAAGTGCCCAATGTGTGCAAGCATATCCACCTGCCTGTGCAGAGCGGAAGCAGCCGTATCCTGAAACTGATGAACCGTAAGTATACCCGTGAATGGTATCTGGAGCGTGTAGATGCTATCCGCCGTATCATTCCCGACTGCGGTTTGTCTACGGATATATTTTCCGGTTTCCATTCCGAGACGGAAGAAGACCACCGGCTTTCCCTTTCCCTGATGGAAGAATGCGGTTATGATGCCGCCTTTATGTTCAAGTATTCCGAGCGTCCGGGTACGTATGCCAGCAAGCATTTGCCGGATGATGTGCCGGAAGAGGTGAAGATCCGCCGTCTGAATGAAATCATCGCTTTGCAGAACCGCCTTTCTGCCGAAGCCAACGCCCGCTGCGTGGGTAAAACCTACGAAGTATTGGTGGAGGGAGTGTCCAAGCGTTCGCGCGACCAGCTCTTCGGACGTACCGAGCAGAACCGGGTAGTGGTTTTCGATAGGGGTATGCATCGCGTGGGTGATTTTGTGAACGTGAAAATCACGGAAAGCAGTTCGGCAACGCTGAAAGGAAAAGAAGTGTGATTTTGCGGTAATATTGCCGGTAATTTTACCGGTAATATTACCGCAAGTGATATATAATATATATATAAATATAATAATACCAGTCAGTATAAATACTGATCGGTTTGAAGCGTAAAAAACGCAATTTTACTATCCTGCAAGGTCCGTTTCCGGAATGCCGCGGGTTTGCTTCCGAAATACCGTGAGTTTACTCCCGAAATGCCGTGTGTTTGTCATGAAAACGCCCGGCATTTGTGTTTGAAATGCCTGGCATTTCAGGAGCAAACTCACGGCATTTTCTTTTTAAATAATTCACTTTTCAAAAACAAACTACAGGTTATTCATTTTTAGATATTTCGCTTGACGCTATCTTTATTGTTAAATGGATTTTTTATTATTGATGCTCTGTTTTTTTTACTTGATATTTCTAACCTGTATAGTTGTTGATTTTATCCTATTCTTTTTATTTTCTTGTTTATTTCCCGTTGGGTTTATAATGGGAAGGTTTTATATTTGACATTATATTTTCATATTATTGTCATATTTTTGGTAAAAAAGGACTTTTTTACTGTATGCTATGCAGATTTTGTTCCGGGTCTTTATTTATGTGTATTTTATTTTATAATTTTATGCACTTATTTTAAAAAAACAGAAAACAAGTTCAATAAAAACAATTGTAAGATATTTAATATTTTTCAGTATGACAATTAAAAGTGCAATCGGATTTCTATCCTTGTTTATCGTTCTTCAGGCTTGTGAAAGTAAATTTGCTGAATTGCCGCAGGGTAATCAGGCTGCGGAAGCCACATTTACATCTGTCATAGATGACAGGGTGATGTCGAGAGCGGTCAATGCTTCGTGGGAAGCGAATGATGTGATCGGTCTTTTTATGCTCGACAATGCCAATAAAAAGGTCCTTAAAGCCAATGCAGCGTATGTCACCGCACGGGGTGACGGCAATTTCGTGGGAAAAGCGGGCAATGCCGTTTATTATCCGGAAGACGGAACGGCGGTGGATTTCATTGCTTATTATCCGTATGATGAGCAAGTGACGAAGCATACCCAGTATGTCCTTGACGTGACAGACCAGAGCCGTCAGCAGGATATAGACCTGATGACAGCTGTTAACCTGACAGGCAGGAGTGCGACCTCCCCTACCGGCAATCTTCAATTCCGCCATTTGCTGGCAAAACTGGTGCTGAATCTGAGCAGTGCCGACGGCAGTTCGCTAACGGGAATCAAAGCAACGGTGCAGCCACTGATAAGCAAGGCTACCATAGACCTTTCGAAAGAGAGTGATAACATTGAATTGGGAAATGAAAAAAAAGCTGTTTCCATGTGCGTCAATAAAGAGTGTACGCAGGCGGATGCTGTGCTGATACCGCAATCCTTTGAAGGAAAACTGAAAATTACATTATCTGTCAACGGGAAAGATAAGGAGATTGAAACAAATATAGCGGGAAATATTGAGGCAGGAGTAAGGTATACGCTTAATTTGAAAATCAGTAATACAGGGGGAGATACAACGGTAGACCCTGAAGCGCCTAAGTATGCCAAGTGGTTTGAGACGCCGGTTATAACGAAGGCACAGATGGAAATCATGATTTGATGTATGTTACTCATAATACGAAGCAAAAATATAAGGGTACTGCCCGACCGGATATGGAGGGACAGATGATACGTAATTATAGTATGCTGTATGATAAAAAGATGAAGATGGCACATTGGGTGGCTTATCCTTTGCATCGGTACTATACCGAGAAAAATGTAACGCGAAAGGATAACTGGGTTTCTGATCCTCTTGTGAGGGAGAATGAATTTCAAGCTGTGGTTTCAAAATCCTATGAGGGGGAGATTTATAGAAGAGGACATCAAATACCGAGTAATGACCGTGTAGCTACCATGGAGATGAATAATCAGACATTTTATTTTACCAATCAGACTCCGCAAAGGCAAAACAAATTTAACGGAGCTATTTGGATGAATTTGGAACATAGAATTAATAGTTGGTCTACAGCTTCGGATACAGTTTATGTTGTGACCGGTGCAGTACCGCCTTCAGATGATGCTACTTGGATAAAAGAAAAATCTATAAAGGATAATGATGGCAAGGATATTCCCATTCCGTCCTATTATTTTAAGGCTGTGGCGCGTAAGATAGGCGGCAAGTATCATACGATTGCTTTCTGGATGCAACATAGGGACTATACAGATTCTCAATCCTATATGAAATATGCGGTTTCCGTCAGTGACTTGGAAAAGAATACCGGGTTTGAGTTCTTCCCGGGACTTGATGAGAGCACAAAGAGCCAATTGGATTTATCCAAATGGCAGTAATCCTACTGTACAAAGGTACTCAATTAAGACAACATAAAAACAAAACCAATCTCAAAAACAAATCATTATGAGAGTCAGTAATTTATTGATTATGGGCGCATTGTCAGCCCTTGTTTTTACGGGATGTACTAACAATGATGACAATAGTGAATGGTTGGACAGTAACAGCGTTACTTTCAATTCCCGCATTGACGGCCTGCAGACCAAAGCTTCCAAAGACGTTTGGAGCAATGGTGATGAAGTAGGTATCTTTATGACGACGCAAACTGCTGAATTTGCCAACAAGAAATATGTTGCATCGGACGGCGGTACGCTTACGGCTGCTCCGGGACAGACATTGAGGTATCCGGAAGAAGGAACGGCAAGTTTCATTGCTTATTATCCTTATTCCGCATCTTTAAACGGTAAGACTTTAGCCGTGTCTGTAGATAATCAGGCAGACCCTGCCAAAGTAGACTTGCTTTATTCTGATAATGCCAAGGCAATTGCTGCCGGAGAGGCTGTAGACCTGGCTTTCAAACATAAACTGAGTCAGATTGTGATTGCTGTCGGTAGCGATGAGACTCTTCCCGATATAGCGGATTGAAAATCTCTCTTTCCGGAATGAATACACAAGCCGATTTTAATCTGGCTGACGGTACACTGGCAGCTAAAGAGAGTAAAGCCAATATCGACATGAATGTCAGTGCCGATGGCAGTCTGCTGAGGCGATTATCCTGCCTGCCACTACACTGGATGGCGTCAAGATGACATTCGTGCTGGACGGTAAGACTTTCGAATGGCCTGTTTCCGTAAATGGCGGTGCCGGTTTTGAGGCCGGATATAAGTACACGTACACTGCTACTTTGTCCACGGAAAACGGTAAACCTGCCGTTACTATGGGCGGAGCAAGCATTGAATCGTGGACAGACCAGCCTGGTGGCGATATTAATGTGGACTTTGGTGAAGGTGGCGGTGAGCAGCCGGAAGGAGAAAAGGTGTTGTTGGATGAGAAGTTCGATAGCGGCATAGGAGCATTTACCATTGAGGATAAAACAAAACCGTCTGAATTGGATTATATATGGAAATTTGATAAAGGGACAACTAATAGCGGTAGTGAATACGCTTATATGAAAGCCAGTGCTTTTAAGGATAAGACAAAATATGAATCAGAAAGTTGGTTAGTTTCTCCGGAAGTGGATTTGGCTGGTGCAACAACTATTACGTTTACTTTTGAACATGCTATTAATAAAGCAGCTGGTGATGTTAAGGCTAACCATAAAGTTTATGCAAAAGAAATAGGTGGAGAATGGCAAGAACTTACAGGCTTTATTTATCCGGCAGGAACTGACTGGAACTTATTGGTTCTGGAGATATTGATTTGTCTTCTTATAAAGGCAAAAAGATACAGATTGGTTTCCAATATACAAGTACGGCAAGCTCTGCTGCTACATGGGAATTAAAGAATGTGAAGATAGTAGCTGATGGAGAAGGTGGAGGCACTGTTGAACCGGAGCCGGAACCGGAACCTGGTGAGAGTGATTTGTTTATTTCTGAATATGTGGAAGCTAAAGGAAATAATAAATATATAGAGGTTTATAATCCTACAAATGTAACAGTAGACCTTTCTGCATATTCTTTAAAACAAAACAATAATGGTAAGCCGGATTGGACTTATACATTAGCATTAAGTGGAACTTTAGAGCCTAAGACGGTAATTATATATAAACATCCTAAGGCTGATTTGTATGGAGGAGGAATTGCAGAAGATAATAAATTTGGAGTTACTAGTTTTAATGGAAATGATGCAGTAGGGCTTTTTAAAGAAGATGTTCTTATAGACTTAATTGGATATTTTCAAAAAGGCGATGATTACGCTAAAGATATTATTCTTCGTAGAAAAGCAACTATAACAGCTCCTTCTGCTACTTATAATTCGGAAGAATGGGAGTCCATTAAGATTACTGGTACTGCTGAAGATGTCAGTGGTTTAGGCTCTCATACTATGAACTGAATATACTCAGAATCTTATATAGTAACTGATGCTACTGATATAATCCGATTTTGATTATTGTTATTTTGTGGGTGTATCGAAACTCTGATTAATATGTTATAAGCTTCGCTTAGACTATTTCAGTAAGAATAGTCAGTCATTCAGAAAAGCGTAGCACGAAGAATTTCTTATCTTAATACAAGAAGATAGAATCTTCACTCTATTCAGAATGATAGGATATAAGGTTTATCAGACTTTCGGCACACCCACAAATTATGATTTAAATCACTCATTATTATACCCCAATTAACGTATGAAACTAAAATTACTGTTCTTCATTACATTCTTCTTCCCCTGTCTCGCCTTTGCTCAAAGTGCAGGTACGGTGAAAGGCAGTGTAGTCGGAGCAGTGAGGCAATGAGCCTGTACCCGGAGTCATCGTCACTCTGACCGGGCAGGACAGACAGGTTACTACCGATGCAAACGGTAATTTCATTCTCCGTAATTTGCAGCTGGGAAGCCATGTCATACAGCTCAACTCCGTATTGATTACTCCGAAGAGTGTAACCATTGAAGTGGAAAAACTGGGCGTTACAGAACTCGAGCCCATTAAGGTGACCGAGCTGAATGCCACCGAAGACATCTCCATGATTGGCGTGATAGACGCAGGCATGGTGGATGACGATGTGGAGAACGCTTCGCAGGATGTGAGCTCCACCGTAATCCTCTCTAACGATGTCTTTCTGAACCGCGCCGCTTACCAGTTGTCGCCCACCCGTTTCTCGCCGCGCGGCTATACCGGTTCGCAGGAACTGAAATACATCAACGGCGTGGAGTTTAATGACCAGAACCGCGGAGTGTTTAATTATGCCTCTGTTGGAGCATTGAATGACATGACCCGCAACGGTGACGTAACCAACTTCACCGCACCCTCTACCTTTACTTTCGGAGCACTGGGCGGTGCCGAAAATATAAATATGCGTGCATCGTCCTATACTCCCGGCGGCAAGGCTACCGTGAGCTATACCAACCGTAACTACTACCTGCGGGGCATGTTTACCTATTCCACCGGACTCAACGAAAAAGGATGGGCGTTTACCGCATCGGCAGGTGGCCGCTATTCGCACGAGGGAAACATAGATGGTACGTTTTACAACAATCTGGCTCTTGCTTTCTCTGCCGAGAAGCAGTGGCAGGGCGGCAAGCACAGCCTTTCGATGACCGCTTTCGTATCGCCCGTACAGCGCGGACAGCAAGGTAACTCATACCGTGAGGTCTACGAGCTGACCGACAACTACCTTTACAATCCTAATTGGGGATACCAGAACGGCAAGAAACGCAATGCGAAAGTAGTGACCGCATTCGACCCGACCGCCGTTATCTCGCATATCTGGAAGATAGACGATACTACAACGCTCACCACCGGTGTGGGTGCGCATTATGCACGCTATGGCAATACGGCGCTGAACTGGTATAACGCTCCCGACCCGCGTCCCGACTACTATCGCTACCTGCCCTCTTATTTTGAAGACGAGGATATGCAGATGCAGTACCGTGACTTATGGCGTAGCGGACGTCCCGATTTTACCCAGATAAACTGGGACAACCTTTATCTGGCCAATGCCAATAACCTGCGTGCCGGTAACGGTGCTGCCGTATATATGGTGGAAGAGCGCCGCAGCGACCTGTTGGAGACCTCGTTCAACTCCACACTGAACAAGCAGTTTAACCGTCATCTGGGTTTGACGGCGGGAGTAGGGGCGCGCTTTACGCAGTCGCGCCAGTTCAAGACGGTAGACGACCTGCTGGGCAGCAACTATGTGCTGGATATCGACAAGTTTGCCGAACGCGATTTTTCAGGCGACCACGACAAGTTGCAGAACGACTTGAACCGTCCGGACCGTAAAGTGTATAAGGACGGCATCTTCGGTTACAATTTCAATCTGAACATCTACTCGGCAAATGCCTGGGCGGTGAACCGCTATACTTCGCGGCACTGGGACTACTACTATGGAGCCAAGCTGACTTATACCAATTTCCGCCGCGACGGAAAGATGCGCAACGGACGCTATCCGGACAGTTCCTACGGCAAGGGTATCCGTCATCAGTTTACCGATATTACCGTAAAGGGCGGTCTCACTTATAAGTTTAACGGACGCCATATGCTGACCGCCAACATCAGTTACGGCAGCGAAGCGCCGCTGCCCAATGAGGCGTATATCTCACCCCGTATCACCGACCGCACAATCGACAACATGAAGAGCGGACGCATCTTCAGCGCCGACCTCAACTATGTATTCTCCATGCCCCAACTGGCTGGACGTATCGGTGTTTTCCAAACCAATTTCTACGACCAGATGGAGCGTAACAGTTACTACGACGGCATAGAGGCACATTCATCAATCACGTGTTGTACGGTGTAAACCGCATTCACCGCGGACTGGAACTGGGGGCTACCTACAAGTTGGACGACCATTGGAGTTTCGACCTTGCAGGAACCATTTCCGAATATTATTACAGCAATAACCCCGACGGTGTGAAGCACTCCGAAAACGGTAAGATAACGGATCAGGAAAAGGTGTACATGAAAGATGTTTATGTGGGTGGAATGCCGCAGTTTGCCGGCACTTTCGGTGTGCGTTACTTTGTGAACTACTGGTTCCTGGGAGCTAATGTCAACGGTTTTGCCCGCAATTATATCGAGGTTGCACCGTTGCGCCGTCTGTCGTCCAACTATGCTTCCGTCAATCCCTACAATCCGGAGCAGATGGAGGCTTACCGTACACTGACTACACAGGAACGTTTTCCGGCAGCTTATACGGTGGATATTTCGGTGGGTAAGATATTCTATCTGCCGGACGCCAGTCTGTCAACTTCAACCTTTCGGTAAACAACCTGCTGAACAAGAAGGATATATGTACGGGCGGCTATGAACAGGGCCGTTCCGACCTGAGTTATCCTACGCGTTTTGGCGGCAAGTATTACTATATGCAGGGACTGAATTGTTTCCTCAACGTAAGTTATCGTTTTTAACCAATCCTATATAATCAGAAAAATTATAAGAATATGAAACTTTTCAATAGAATCAGCTTATTGCTTATCTCTTCTCTTGTGTTCGCAGCCTGCGAGCGCGATTATGATGCGCCGCCTTTGAACGAGCCCAAGTATGATGGTCCGGCAGCCAATACCACGATAGAGGAACTGCGTGCTATGGGGGCAACAGTAGGGAGGATGCTCCCTATACCATTGGCGAGGAAAAAGTGATGAAGCCGTTATCACTGCCAATGACGAGTCGGGAAATATCTTCAAGAAGATTTATTTGCAGGACGAAACCGGCGCCATCGAAATGGAAGTGGACCAGAACAGCGTGTATAATTACTATCCTGTAGGCAGACGGTTTATATCGACCTGAAAGGATTGAGCCTTTCCATGTATGGCGATGAGTTGCAACTGGGACACCCCGACGGGTATCTTTACCGTACACCGTGGGAAGAGTTTCAGGCACACGTGAAGAAAGACAGTTGGGCAAATCCGGAGAATGTGACTCCGCTTGTAATAGATGATATCAGCAAGGTGAATGCCGATGTGAACGGCTATAAGTTCAAATTGGTGAAATTTACCGGCGTAACATTCCAAAATGGCGGAAAAGGCACTTTTGCTCCGGAGGATGACTATGGGGAAGAGAACATAGAGGATAGCCACGGGAATGTCATTATGATACGCACCAGCTCGTATGCCAACTTTGCAGCCAATCAGCTGCCGAAAGGAAAAGGAAGCGTAACCGGTATCCTGGGACGTTTCAAAGGAGGCTGGCAACTTACGGTAAGAAGTGCGGATGATGTGGCGGACTTTACGGAAACTCCGGGGGGAGATGAGACGCCGGAACAGCCGGAGGAGATGGTGACAATTCTTGAAGAGTCTTTTGGTAAGGAGAGCGGGCAAGGTGCATTTACCATAGAGGATGTCCAGCTTCCGCAGGGAAGTGATTATGTGTGGAAAGCGTCTAACTATAATGAAACTTATTATATGATGGCAAGCGCCTATGTTAATGGCGCTAATCAAGCCTCTGAAAGCCGTCTTGTTTCTCCTGTACTTGATTTGACAGGTAAAAATAGTGTAATCTGACTTTCGACCACACCTTTAAAACATTTGCTGCCGATACGCATTTGGAAGATTTGAAACTGGAAGTAAGAGAAGAAGGGGGAGACGTATGGACAGAAGTCGGCATTCCTACCTATTCTACAGGGACAGATAATAAGTTCGTTGCTTCCGGTGATATTAAATTGGATACTTATACAGGTAAGAAAATTCAATTTGCGTTCCATTATAAGAGTTCGACGGCTAATGCTTTGAGGTGGCAGATACAAAATGTAAAAGTAACAGCGGTTACCGGTGGCAATACCGGTAACGGCGGAACAGTTATCGAACCTACTCTTACCGGTAATTAAAAAATTGCGCTTTATGAACAGACGACTCATATTGTCAGCTTTTTTGGTATTATGCCTGTCCACCGGCTTGCTCGCACAGGGCAAGCTGCGTGTATATGCTGCCGCCTTTTATAATCTGGAGAATCTGTGGGATACGGAAGACAATCCGGATAATCCGGGCGATGATGACTTTACTCCGGGCGGTAAGTACGAATGGACACAGGTCAAATACGAACAGAAATTGCAGAATGTTGCCAAGGTGATTTCACAATTGGCGCGTGACTATTGTCCTGCCGGACCCGCCATTATCGGCATCTCCGAAGTAGAAAACAAAAAAAGTCCTGGAGGACTGGTAAAGACAGAGCCTATCGCCTCATTGGGCTACCGGATAGTGCATTTTGAGAGTCCCGACCACCGTGGCATCGATGTGGCTGCCATTTACAATCCGCGACTGTTTACTTTTGTGTCTGCGCGTACTTATCCGTTTGCCAAACCCGACATGCCGGGCTATAAAACACGCGACCAGCTTTTGGTGAGCGGTATACTGGCAGGAGAGCCTTTTCACATGATTGTAAACCATTGGCCGTCACGCTATGGCGGTTCCAAATCATCACCTTTGCGCGAGTTTGCAGCCGGTATCACCCGCCATATAGCCGACTCGCTGCATGCCGATAATCCGCAGGCAAAGGTGATAATTGTGGGCGACATGAATGACGACCCCGATAACAAGAGTTGCAGTCAAGTGCTGGGAGCTGTGAAGAACATCAGGGAAGTGAAGCCCGGCGGTTATTATAATGCTACCTGGAAGCTCTTTGAGCAAGGTATCGGTTCGCTCTGTTACCAGAATCGTTGGAACTTGTTCGACCAGCAGATTGTTTCGGGTAATCTGATAGGAAAGGACCGCAGTACATTGAAGTTTTGGAAATCGGAAGTCTTTAACCGTCCGTTCCTTATCCAGCAGGAAGGAAAGTATAAAGGCTATCCGTTGCGCACTTTCTCCGGAACTACTTTCCAGAACGGATACAGTGACCATTTGCCTACTTTGACTTATTTTGTAAAAGAACTCTGAGTACGGTACAAAGACAGGGAGTACGAGCCTCACGGACCGTACTCCCCTTATTAATGTATTGTTAACTTTAATTTTTCACTATTCTGCCATTGTCAATAGGTTTACCATGTGGTATATGCTGTTGCTTTTGTAGGCTACCGGCATATTCTCCGCATTCATTTCGTACACGCTCTTTCTCACATCTTTATCATAAGACTGATGCTTTTCGTTCCAGCGGGCGTAGGATAAGGTGATTTCATTGTCGGCATACTGATAGGACATCCTGAAATAAGGCATCCATTTTTCTTTGACGCTGTCCCATTTGGAGGCGGTTTTATTTGCCAGGCGGTTTTCGTCATCGTATGTAAATTCATAACGCATGTGGTTGTAGAGGTAAGTTCCGCTTTGTCTGAAGATGGTTTTTGCCACTATCAGGTCATTCTGTACTTCCTCATTGGTAATGAATCTGTCCTGAGCTTTGACTTCTGAGTTCATGATACTTACGATAACCATTGCTACGAATGCGACTGCTTTGAATAAATTTGTAGTTTTCATAATCTTTATTTTTTTATTGTTACTATTCCTGTTTTACCGTTAGACGCGACTGCCGATATAAAAAAGTTGCTTTTTCCGTCTTTTTTTCTCGAACGTCTTCGCATTATAAAAGTCAATAACCGTGCCAATAGATTAACTGTTTGATTAACAGTGTATTTCTTGTTTTCATCTCTGTTCATTATCGGACAGTTGTCCGCCTAAGAACGGACACAAAGGTGATAACCGGTCCGTTTTGTGAAGAAAACCTGAGTTGGGATTTCTCTGTCTTTTCAATATCGGGTTGCAGTAGGGCGGACTTTTATTTCATGTTAATATTAAATCTCCTTAATGAAAGCCTTGTAAATCACTTTTTATTTGTTATTTTGCACCAAATTTAGGATTAGTGCGGTCTGTCCGTTTCAGGCTGCATTTCCTTATCGGTAAACGTTCGATGAATAAACTCACTATAAAAGCTTGTCCGGTATGTGGAGGAACGCATTTGGAGCGTACCTTGACCTGCATAGACCATTATGCTTCGGGCGAGGCATTCCATTTGTGCCGTTGCGGGATTGCGGTTTTATCTTTACTCAGGATTTTCCTGTGGAAGCGGAAATCGGACGCTATTACGAAACTCCCGATTATATTTCCCACTCGGATACGAAAAAAGGAGCGATGAACTCCGTATACCACCGTGTACGCAGTTATATGCTGAAGCGGAAAGCGCGTCTGGTAGCGCATGAAGCGCATCGCAAGACGGGGCGTCTGCTGGATATAGGTACGGGTACCGGTTACTTTGCCGATACGATGAACCGTGCCGGCTGGCAGGTGGAAGCCGTTGAAAAGAATGCCGGAGCGCGTGTGTTTGCCAAAGAACATTTCGGATTGGAAGTGAAGCCGGATACTGCGTTGAAGGATTTTGAGCCGGGGAGCTTCGATGTCATCACGTTGTGGCATGTAATGGAGCATCTTGAAGCATTGAACGGGACTTGGGAAACCTTGAATTCGTTGCTGACGGACAAAGGTGTGCTGATAGTGGCCGTACCCAACTGTTCTTCATATGATGCCAGAAAGTACGGTGCATATTGGGCTGCCTACGATGTTCCCCGTCATTTGTGGCATTTCACTCCCGCCACTATCCAGAAATTAGGCTCCAGACACGGCTTTATTCTGGCAGAGCGGCATCCCATGCCGTTTGACGCGTTTTTACGTGTCTATGTTGACGGAGAAGAACATGCGCCGTTCGTGCCCGTTTCTGCGAGGCATGGTTGTCGGTACGCTGGCATGGTTCCATGCGTTGGTAAGGAAAGAACGCAGCAGCTCCATGATTTACGTATTCCGTAAGAAAAAGAGCGAAAAAACGGTAGAGTGATAAATGTGAGAAGGGATTGAAAAATGAATAAGAAAGCTAAAAACAAGTCTGTGCCCTGTTTTGATATGCAGTTCATCACATCCAGCATAAGCACTACGTTGGTGTTGCTGCTGCTGGGGTTGGTGGTGTTCTTTGTATTGGGCGCTCACAACCTTTCCGTATACGTAAAGGAGAATATCAACTTCTCCATTCTCATCAGCGACGACATGAAGGAGAGCGATATACTGAAGTTGCAGAAAAAACTGGATAAAGAACCGTTTGTGAAGGAAACGGAGTATATCTCCAAAAAGCAGGCGCTCCGCGAGCAGACCGAAGCAATGGGAACAGACCCGCAGGAGTTTCTCGCTATAATCCTTTTACGGCGTCCATTGAAATTAAACTGCATTCCGGTTACGCCAATTCGGACAGCATCGCCAAGATAGAGAAGAAAATCAGGAAGAATACGGATATACAGGAGGTGCTTTATCAGAAAGACCTGATTGATGCGGTGAATGAGAACATCCGCAATATCAGTCTGATGTTGCTGGGGCTGGCAGTCATTCTGACTTTCATCTCTTTTGCCTTGATAAACAATACAATCCGCCTGACCATTTACTCCAAAAGGTTCCTTATCCATACGATGAAGCTGGTGGGGGCAAGCTGGGGCTTCATCAGGCGTCCGTTCCTGCGGCGCAACTTCCGGATAGGCGTATTGTCGGCTGTCATTGCCGATGCCATTTTGTGGGGAGCCGCCTATTGGCTGGTTTCTTACGAACCGGAACTGATCAGGGTTATCACTCCGGAGGTGATGCTGCTGGTGTCTGTTTCCGTACTGGTGTTCGGAGTGCTTATTGCCTGGTTGTGTGCATTGCTTTCCATCAACAAATATCTGAAAATGAAGGCAAGCACCCTGTATTACATATAATATTGCTTTCCGAAAGGTAAAGTTTCAGATAGTAAATAGTAAATCGTTAAATAGTAAATAAACAGATGAGTAAACAGAAGTTCGCTTTCGACAAGACCAATTTTATTTTGCTTGCTGTCGGCATGGCGGTAGTGATACTTGGTTTTATTTTAATGACCGGTCCCGTATCCACACCGACACACTTTGAGCCGGATATCTTTAGTGTAAGACGCATTAAAGTGGCGCCGCTGGTATGCCTGCTGGGGTTTGTCTTTATGATATATGCAGTATTACGTAAACCGAAAACAGAAGATAAAACAGAAGAATAACTATGGGAGATTTGAGTACGCTTGAAGTGATTATTATCGCTATTGTAGAGGGACTGACGGAATTTTTGCCGGTTTCTTCTACGGGACACATGATTATTACACAAAATCTGTTGGGCATAGAGAGCACGGAATTTGTGAAAGCCTTTACGGTAATCATACAGTTCGGTGCAATCCTTTCGGTGGTCTGGCTGTATTGGAAACGTTTCTTCCGTCTGAATCATACTCCGGTTCCGGCAGGTACTTCCGCGCTGAAACGCTTCCTGCATAAGTTTGATTTTTACTGGAACTGCTGGTGGCGTTCGTTCCGGCGGCTGTGCTGGGATTTCTGTTCAGCGACAAGGTCGACGAAATGCTGGAGAGCGTGACCGTAGTGGCCGTGATGCTCGTGATTGGCGGTGTGTTCATGCTGTTCTGTGACAAGATATTCTCGAAAAACAGTGAGGATACCGTTCTGACGGAGAAGAAAGCCTTTAATATCGGTCTGTTCCAGTGTATTGCAATGATACCGGGCGTGTCCCGTTCCATGGCAACGATTGTCGGCGGTATGGCACAGAAGATGACGCGTAAGGCTGCGGCCGAGTTCTCTTTCTTCCTGGCTGTTCCCACGATGTTTGCAGCTACGGTATATAAGATGCTGAAACTCTTTCTGGACGGAGGAACGGAGATTATCATGAATAATCTGCCGGCGCTGATAATAGGAAATGTGGTGGCATTTGTGGTGGCTTTGCTTGCTATCAAGTTCTTCATCAGCTTTGTAACGAAATATGGTTTCAAGGCATTCGGATGGTATCGTATCATCGTCGGAGGAATCATCCTTCTGCTGTTGCTTACGGGACACAATTTAGAGGTGGTGTGATGATGGATTTTAAAGAGGGAGAAGTTCTGTATTTCAATAAACCGCTGGGGTGGACATCGTTCAAGGTCGTAGGCATGCGCGTTACCACATTTGCCGGCGGATGAAGGTAAAGAAGTTGAAAGTAGGCCATGCCGGTACACTCGACCCGCTTGCCACGGGCGTGATGATAGTATGTACGGGCAAGGCGACAAAGCGGATTGAGGAGTTCCAGTATCATACCAAGGAGTATATCGCTACCATTCGGTTGGGCGCTACCACCCCTTCCTATGATTTGGAGCACGAGATAGACGCTACCTATCCTACGGAGCATATCACGCGGGAGCTGGTGGAGGAGACATTGAAGAAGTTCACAGGCGAGATACAGCAGGTGCCGCCTGCTTTTTCGGCTTGTATGGTGAACGGCAAGCGCGCCTACGACCTTGCCCGCAAAGGTGAGGAGGTAGAGCTGAAGCCCAAGTTGCTGGTGATTGACGAGATTGAACTGCTGGAATGCAACCTGCCGGAAATAAAAGTCCGGGTAGTGTGCAGCAAAGGCACTTACATCCGCGCCCTGGCACGCGACATCGGTGAAGCGCTGCATAGCGGCGCTCATCTCACGGCCCTGGAACGTACCGTGTGGGGGATGTCCGCATAGAAGACTGTCTGAATCCGCTTGATTTCAAAGAGTGGATAGACGGGCAGGATTTAGTTATGAGTGATGGGTTATAAGTTATTTGCTACGAAGGAGCATACTGCTGGATAACTCATGCCATTTATGACTAAAAAATATACTGAAATAAACAATAAATAACTTATAACTCATAACTGATTATGAAACTGTCGCAATTTAAGTTTAAACTTCCTGAAGAGAAGATTGCCTTACATCCTACAAGGTATAGAGATGAGTCGCGCCTGATGGTACTGCACAGAAAGACGGGCGAAATCGAACACCGTATGTTCAAGGATATTTTGGATTATTTCGATGATAAGGATGTATTTATCTTTAATGATACGAAGGTGTTTCCTGCCCGGCTGTACGGCAACAAGGAAAAGACCGGTGCACGTATCGAGGTATTTCTGTTGCGTGAGTTGAATGAGGAGTTGCGCTTGTGGGACGTGCTGGTAGACCCTGCCCGCAAAATCCGTATCGGCAACAAACTCTATTTCGGTGAAGATGACTCTATGGTAGCCGAGGTGATTGACAATACCACTTCGCGCGGACGTACCCTTCGTTTTCTGTATGACGGGCCGCACGACGAGTTCAAGAAGGCATTGTACGCTTTGGGCGAGACGCCGCTGCCGCACAGCATCATCAACCGTCCCGTGGAACCGGAGGATTCGGAACGTTTCCAGTCTATCTTTGCCCGCAACGAAGGTGCTGTAACGGCTCCTACGGCAAGCCTGCATTTCAGCCGCGAGCTGATGAAGCGCATGGAGATTAAGGGAATTGACTTTGCCTATATTACATTGCATGCCGGTTTGGGCAACTTCCGCGACATCGATGTAGAGGACCTTACCAAGCATAAGACGGATTCCGAGCAGATGATTGTTACGGAAGAAGCCGTAAAGGTTGTAAACCGTGCCAAGGATTTGAACAGGCAGGTGTGTGCCGTAGGTACTACGGTGATGCGTGCAATAGAGAGTACCGTCAGCACAGATGGCCATTTGAAGGAATATGAAGGCTGGACGAATAAGTTCATCTTCCCGCCGTATGACTTTACGGTGGCCAATGCGATGGTATCCAATTTCCACATGCCGCTTTCCACGCTGCTGATGATTGTTGCCGCTTTCGGCGGTTACGAGCAGGTGATGGAAGCCTATAACGTGGCATTGAAAGAGGATTACCGTTTCGGTACTTATGGAGATGCGATGTTGATAACAGACAGGTAAAATAGCGGTTAGGGATTAGCGGTTAGTGTTTAGTGATTAGCACTATGCGGGCATGTTGCGTTATTACGCCGTAGGGCACTAATCGCTAATCACTGAACACTAATCACTAAACTTAAATGATGTACGTTTACTTTGGCTTAGGAACTAATCTCGGCGACAAGGAGCACAATCTCCGTCTCGCTGTCCGGAAAATAGAAGAGCGGGTAGGGAAAGTCGTTTCCCTGTCCGCTTTTTATGCTACTGCTCCGTGGGGCTTTTCTTCGGAACATACGTTTCTGAATGCGGCGGCCTGCGTGGAAACGCTTCTTCCGCCTTTGTCCGTGCTTCATCTCACCCAGGAAATAGAACGCGAGATAGGGCGTACGCATAAGTCTGTAGGCGGGGTCTATAGCGATCGGGTGATTGATATCGACCTGCTTTTATACGGTGACCTGGTGCTGGATACTCCCGAATTGAAGCTGCCTCACCCGCTGATGCACGAACGCCGCTTTGTGATGGGGCCGTTGGCGGAGATTGCACCGGACCTGGTGCATCCGATATTAAAGAAAAAGATGCGGGAGTTGTTGTGAAAAATAGTATCTTTGTTTCCGTGCATAAATAAGTTTGTTCATGTTCAGATATTCGGCTTTCATACTGTTCCTTTTTTGTTTTTATTCCGGTTTGGCGGCCGCGGATAAGACTGATGACGATGCCTTGCTGTTGCAGCTGGATAAGATGATTGAGCAACGGGAGGTCTATCAGGAGAAGGTGGAAAAGGAGATTACAGAGCTCCGCAAGATGCTGGATTATGTGGGAGACGATAAAGCTAAGTTTGATATTCTGGGCGATTTGTTTGTCATGTACCGCTCCTTTAAAGTCGATACGGCGCTGATTGTAGCGGAGCAAAGGCTGCAATTGGCAGACAGGTTGGGTGAAGAGTATGTTAATCAAGGATTAATGAACCTGGCCGACGCTTTGAATAAGATAGGAAAACATGAAAATGCGTTGAATGTTCTTGACAGGGTGAAAGAACCGGGGCGGTACGGAAGGATACTTACTTTTATTATCTGTATCATACTACCTATCTGTCCTGCTATAATGATGAAACGGAGGCTTCCAGGAAGCGGCTGTTTATGCGGCAGATAAAGCTTATAAAGATACTTTGATAGCTATCAGCGATCCTAATACGGCCAGTTATGTGACCAATCAGTGCGGTCGCCTGGGTTTGCAGGGAAAATGGGATGAGGCTATCCGGATACTGACCGGATATTATGAACACTGTACGGATACGAACCCCGACAAGGCGAGGGTGGAATATCTGTTGGCGGAATTATATTTGGGCAAACGTGACATACAGCAGGCAAAGCACTTCCTTATCCGGCTTCCATTACCGACATAGCGAATGCCAAGAAAGTATATATGTCTTTGCAGCAATTGGCAATCCTGCTTTTTCAGGAAGGAGACATTGCAAGAGCATATAATTATATCTCCTGTTCACTGGAAGATGTGAGCTTCGGGAAAGCCCGTTACCGCATAATAGATATTGCCGAATATCTTCCTATTATCAAAGCGGCCAATGACAGCCGCATCAAGGCTGATAGAGACAGGGTCTTGTTTTTTTCTTTTGGCTTTATCCGTACTTGTTATTGCATTGGTAATCGTTTTCTTTTTCCTTCGTAAGAAAAATCATAATCTGCTGAAGGTAAAGAAGTCGTTGGCCGAACAGAACCAACGCTTACAGGAAGTGACCGGAAATCTGACCCGGATGAATGAAGAGATTAAAGAATCCAACCATATTAAAGAAGAGTATATCGGTTTGTTATTCAATATCTGTTCCGAATATATTTATAAGCAGGAGAATAACCGCAAGAGTTACTGAAAATCGTCAATACCGGTTCTATGGCGGATATTTCCAAAATGCTTCATAATCAGTCTTCGACAACGGAAGATTTCAAACTGTTCATCAGTAAGTTCGATACTATCTTCCTATCTATATTTCCGGATTTTGTGGAATCGTTCAATGCTCTTTTGAAAGAGGATGAACGTATACAGGTGAAAGAAGGCGAGTTGCTGACTCCCGAATTACGTATCTATGCACTTATCCGTTTAGGTATCAACGATAATTCCAAAATTGCCAACTTCCTTCACTATTCGCTTCAAACCGTATATAACTATCGTTTGAAAATGCGGAATAAAGCGATTGTTCCCGGAAAAGACCTGGCTGTTCAGGTACAAAAGCTTTAAAAAACACTTCCTCCGGACTTACTTTTTACAACATATAGTGTGTTTGGTATGTCGTTGTAAATAAATGTATTATCCTATATAATACTTTCCTTTCACTTACTTTTTCATTCAGTGTCTTTGTTCGGCGAATTTGTAATATCTACTTTCGCTCACAATCTAATTCATACCGGATTTTCGGTATACTTTGTTACACTTTAATTTAAAAACATTATGAAAGGCAAGAAAAATCCAGAGACTTTTGGAGGAAAGTGGCGGTATCTGTTTATGATACTCGCTTTGGTTTTCAGTGTAGGGGTTTCTGCACAAAAGACAGTTGTGAAAGGCAATATCCTTGACAGGGACAATCTACCGTTATCGGAGCCAATATTTTGGAAAAAGGGACGACAAATGGAACAATCAGTGATGTAGATGGTAACTTCACAATCACTGTAAGCAGCCCCAAAGCTGTTTTACTCATTAAATACATCGGCTATAAAGATGTGGAAAAGGCGGTTTCTCCAATGATGAAAATTGTGATGGAGGAAGATAGTGAGATGCTCGAAGACGTAGTGTTATAGGTTATGGAAGTGTGAAGAAGTCTGATGCGACAGGTCGGTAACCGCTATCAAGCCGGATGATTTCAATAAGGGACTGCGAACTACCGCCCAGGATGCATTGGTAGGTAAAGTGCCGGGCGTAAATGTTGTTGCAAGCTCCGGCGCTCCGGGAGCGGGTGCTACTATCCGCATCAGAAGCGGTGCATCGCTTTCCGCATCCAATGATCCGCTAATCGTTGTTGACGGTGTACCGGTGGATAACTTCACTATCGAAGGTGGTGGAAACGTAATCGGCGGTATCAACCCGAACGATATCGAGACATTTACCGTATTGAAAGATGCTTCGGCAACTGCTATCTACGGTTCCCGGGCATCTAATGGCGTGATTGTGATTACTACTAAGAAAGGGTCCGATTCCAATCTGCGTTTCAACTATTCCACTAACCTTTCTGTAAGTACCATTACGGAAAAATTGGATGTGCTTTCTGCCGATGAATTCCGTGAATTTGTTCCTACGGTATCGGGTGTCCCGGGTTCTGTAACTTTAGGGACGGCTTCCACGGATTGGCAGGATGAGATTTACCGTACGGCATTCGGACAAGAGCACAACTTTTCCGTTTCCGGCAAGGTGAAGAAAAATGCACCTTATCTCTGTCGGTAGGCTATAATAACCAGAACGGTGTGGTGAAAACAAACAACTACGAACGCTTTACTTTTAATGGCGGTATATCACCCAAATTCTTTGATAACCATCTTACCGTTGATTTGAATGTTAAGGTTTCGTATGAAGACAATCAGAAAGTAGATGAGAGTGTCGTTAATAATGCATTGCGATATGACCCTACCCGTCCTGTTATGACCGGAAGTGCAACGGGTGCTGATGAACCGGGACTGGGTTATTTCATCTGGATGAATGGAAACTCCCCCATGGCTATCCAAACCGATAATCCTGTGGCACAGCTTGAATTGCAGGATTTGCATAATAAAGTGACCCGCTCCATCGGTAATGCTGCTATCAATTATAAGGTACATCGTTTGGAGGATTTGCAGTTGAATGCGAATTTGGGTTATGATGTGCTGAAAAGCAAATATACCAAGAATGTGCCCGATATGGCCGGTATGATGTATACATCTAACATGAAAGACGGTACAGGGCTTGTGTATGATTCTAAACAGAACAAGCGTAACTACTTGCTGGACTTATATGCCAACTATGCTCATGTATTCAATGAAAAACATAATTTCAGCGCAATGGCGGGATACGGTTGGCAGCATTTCTGGAAGAAATTCGATGCAACCACTCTTTCTCCGAAAGGAAAAGAACTGTTTTCGCCCAATCATTATGAGTCTGAATATTACCTGCTCTCTTTTTACGGACGTCTGAATTACTCGTATGACAACCGCTATATGATTACCGCCACTTTACGTTCGGATGCGTCTTCGCGTTTTGCCAAAGATAACCGCTGGGGATTATTCCCTTCCGTAGCGTTGGGATGGAAAATCAGTCAGGAAGCATTCTTGCGCGACTCGGAAGTGTTGTCAGACTTGAAACTGCGTTTGAGCTACGGTCAGACCGGACAGCAGGATATTCTGAATGACTATCCGTATATGACTACCTTTACGGTATCTTATCCGGAATCTTGTTATCAATTCGGAGACAAATGGTATTATACCTATCGTCCGAACGGTTATGACTCGGATATTAAATGGGAGACTACCGAACCTACAATATCGGTTTGGATTACGGTTTTCTGAACAACCGCATTTACGGTTCTGTCGATTATTACCAACGCCATACGAAAGACTTGCTGAATACTATCAATGTAATTTCAGGAACCAACTATTCTTCCGTCATCACAACAAATATCGGCGAGATGGATAATAAAGGTGTGGAATTTGCCATCAATGCAGTGCCGGTACATACAAAAAACTGGAAATGGACAGTAGGCATGAATTATACGTGGAATGATTCTGAAATCACGAAGCTGAATGTTATCGATTCGGATGCCAATTTTGTGCAGACAGGAGCCATTTCCGGTACGGGCAAGACAGTTCAGGTGTTTATGGTAGGTCAGCGTCCTTATACTTTCTACCTGGCAAAGCAGGCCTATGACGATGATGGCAAACCTATGGAAGGGCAGTATGTGCAGCCGGATGGTCCATCTCTGCCACGGAAACCAAATATGCTACGGACAAAAGCGCATTGCCTACTTCCTATCTGGGATTCAATACCCAGCTTACTTATAAGAATTGGGATTTTGCCATCAGCGGACACGGGGCATTCGGCAACTATGTATACAACTATGTGGCTGCCGACCAGTATGTACAATCCGTGTACAGCGATCAGGCAACTTCTCCAACATATTGCGCAGAACCAAAGATTCCGGTTTCCAGAACCAGCAGCTTTATTCGGATTATTTCCTGGAAAAGGGCAACTTCTTCCGTATTGACAATATTTCTTTGGGATATACGTTCCAGAAGTTATGGAATAGCTCCAGCTCTTTACGCCTGACGTTCGGTGTACAGAATGTTGCTACCTTTACAAGCTATTCCGGTATCGACCCGGAGATTTACAGCGGCATCGATAAAGAGGTATATCCCCGTCCGCGCGTATTCTCATTAAGTGCTAATTTAAATTTCTAACGGCTTAAAACTATACAATATGAAAAATATAATTGCTTATTCGTTTATTTTGTTCTTCGCGGGCATAAGTCTGGTTTCTTGCTTGGGCGACCTGGACACGATGCCTTTGGATGATAACCAGCTGGTAAGTGAAAAGGTATACCAGACAAAAGACGGCTACACCGGTGTTTTGGCAAAGTGTTATGCATCACTGGTTCTGACAGGGCAGAAAGGTGGTGACGGAGGTGACGGCGACCTCGAAGGTGCTAATGAGGGCTATTCCGGTTATGTGCGCCTGTTGTTTTATTTGCAGGAGTTGAGTACGGATAATTTTTTGATGCCTTCCTCTTCCAACGGTTTGCGTAAATGTTTGAATTTGCAGTGGGATGCTTCCAATGCTTCGGTCATTACATGGACTTACCAGAGACTTTATATGAGTATTGCCTATTGTAACGAGCTTTTGCGTGAATGTACGGAAGGCAAGTTGCAGAGCAGAGGACTTTGGGAAGAGATGAAAGATGATTATGTGAGCTATCGCGCAGAAGCCCGCTTCATACGTGCTTATTGCTATTCGATGCTTTGCGATTTGTTTGGTGCGGTTCCTTATGTGGATGAAAATACGGGTGTGAAAGAAATTCCGGTTCAATATACGCGTAAGCAGATTTTTGAGTTTGCAGAAAGTGAATTGCTGGCTATCGAAAACGAACTGAAAGCTCCGGGAAGCAATGAGTACGGACGTGTTGACCGGGTAGCCGGCTGGTTCCTGCTGGCCCGAATGTATCTGAATGCACAGACTTGGATTAATGAGAATAAATACCAGGAAGCATATGCCTATGCGGTAAAAGTCATTGCCGACGGGCATTATCCATTGGCTTCCGATTATCGTGAAATCTTTTTAGCGGATAATAATACCTGTAAGGAGATTATCTGGCCGCTGGTACAGGACGGCTTGCGTGCACAGAGTTCTGCCGGAACGAATTTCTATGTGAAAGCTTTTGTGAACGGTCCTATGGATGAACTTTATAAGACCGGTGTCGGCTCCAGAGGCTGGGGTAATGTCCGCGCTAAAGTATCGTTGGTGGATGCGTTCGATGCGGATGATGTCATGTTCGACGGCAATGATACTTGGGGAAATAATAAGAAAGATAAGAGAGCACAGTTCATGACCGCTCTTCCTAATCAGGTGAAAGACACATGGGATGTAAATATGGATATGACCAGTACGTTTACATGCGGATACGGTTATATCAAGTGGAGAAACGTTACGAAAGAGGATGAACTTGTCCTTCGGGAGATGCCTATACTTCCATTGATTTTCCGCTGTTCCGCACAGCAGATGCCTATTTGATGGCTGCTGAGGCCATTTTGCGCGGAGCGAACGGTACGCAAAGTGAAGCGTTGGGGTATGTCAATGAGGTCAGAACAAGGGCTTATATGTCCGGTAAATATGCGAAAAACGGCGTACGTTCCGATGTGTCCGGTGAAATTACGGCCAATGAGCTTAATCTGGACTTTCTGTTGGTTGAACGTCAGAAAGAACTGGCTTCTGAATTGACAAGGCGCACCGATTTGATTCGGTTCGGCAAATATACGAAAGGGAATAACTGGGATTGGAAAAACGGTGTGCGCTTAGGGGCGGATGTGGACGATAAATACAATTTGTTCCCGATTCCGGAAAGTGAACTGACGAACAATCCTACTCTGGTGCAAAACGATGGCTATAAAGTAATAAAGTAAAAATATGATGAAACTGAAACAAATTCTGTTATGTGGTTTGATGGTGCTGTGCTGTGCTCCGCTTGGGGCACAGACATCCAAAGAAGAGATGTTTGCTACTCCTGAGAAGACGGGAGGAGTCTATTGGGCATATCCGTTGGATTTCGCGCCACAGACTAAAGCGCCTAAGGGATATAAGCCTTTTTATATCAGTCATTACGGACGGCATGGTTCCCGTTACCTGATTGGCGACCGTGATTATAAATGGCTGGTAGACCTGTTTGAAGAGGCGCATCGTGCACATGCGCTTACCGGTTTGGGTGAAGATACCTACCGGCGTTTGCTCAAGGTATGGGAAGAGGCGGAAGGACATGGCGGGGATTTGACTCCATTGGGAGTCAGGCAGCATCGCGGCATTGCTGAAAGAATGTATGCTTCGTTTCCGGAGGTATTCAAAGGCAATCCCTTTATATCTGCCCGTTCTACCGTTGTATTGCGTTGTGCTATGAGTATTGGTGGCTTTTGGTGACCGTTTGAAAGAGCTGAATCCGGATTTGCGGATTTCTTATGAGGCAAGTGAGAAATATATGGATTATCTGAATTATCACACCGACGAATCCAACCGTTTTACTTCTTCCAGGACGGTCCTTGGGCCGAGGAATACAGGAAATTTGAGGAAGCTCATACCAATCCGGAGCGTTTGGTCGCATCTTTGTTCAAGGATAAACACTTTGTCTTAAAGAAAGTAAATCCTAAGGAACTGATGTGGGGAATGTACTGGGTAGCCAGTGACATGCAGAATGCTGAAACAAAAGTTTCTTTCTATGATTTGTTCGAAGCACAGGAATTATTTGATTTGTGGCAGTGTGTCAATTACCGTTTTTATGTGGGGAATGCCAATCATGCCGATGGAAAAGGTATTGTAGTGGCCAATGCCAAATCTCTGTTAAGAAATATTCTGGACAGTGCTGACGAGGCTATCCGGAAAGGGGGAATTGCCGCTACTCTCCGCTTCGGGCACGATGGTAATGTGATTCCTTTGGTTGCGTTGATGCGGATAGAAAACTGTAATGTGGCAGTTAGTGATCCCTATGAGGTTTATAAAGTATGGAGCGACTTCAAAGTTGTTCCTATGGCTGCTAATGTACAGATTATCTTTTTCCGGAACGAGAAGTCCGGGGATATTCTGGTAAAGGTTATGCACAATGAGAATGAAGTGCATATTCCGGTAGAGACTGATATGTTTCCTTATTATAAATGGGAGGATGTCGAGAGGTTTTATCGAAATTTGTTGAATTGAGTTTTTTGAAGTTAACAATATAGAAACGATTATGGGAGTGCGGCGATGGGATATCGGCGCACTTTTTTTGTAAAAATAGATATTTTGCAGTAATAAGCGTGTTTTTTAGTTAATACTTTGCCCGTTGTGTACCATATTCCCATAAAACCTTTATCTTTGCAGCCGAAAACGATATGTGGAAAGATTTGGGTAGCTTGCAACCACGGAAAAAAATGCTAAAACACATCCTTTTCTGACGGTACTCCGGTGTACCGGGATTTGCATACCTACTCATTAATGACGCTTTCCTCATCTCCTTTTTAATTATTCATTTTTAATTTCTAATTGAAATGGGATACTTATTCACATCCGAATCGGTGTCTGAAGGACACCCCGACAAAGTGGCCGATCAAATATCGGACGCTGTGCTTGACAAACTGTTGGCGTATGACCCCAGTTCGAAGTAGCTTGCGAAACTCTGGTTACTACCGGACAGGTAGTGCTGGCTGGAGAAGTGAAAACCAAAGCGTATGTTGACCTTCAACTTATCGCGCGTGA
>ENA-OQAA01000291-OQAA01000291.1-human-gut-metagenome-genome-assembly--contig:-NODE-291-length-35653-cov-3.490317_pt1 | contig 35653 bp, 41 predicted proteins | sample MGYA00242489_ERZ504515 | MGnify/ENA primary metagenome ERZ504515 (study PRJEB26092, sample SAMD00036237) | human gut metagenome | host: Homo sapiens | study: EMG produced TPA metagenomics assembly of... | reverse complement strand
TTACCGTAAAAGAAAAAGCAACAAATAAACCTGTAAGTCCACAACAGCCACAGAAACCGAGCAAGCCAACTACTCCAACAAAGCCTAGCGGACAAAAGAACCCTGTAAAAACAGGTGATATGACAAACGTAGGATTGTTACTTCTATGTTTGCTGGTTCAACCGGTGTATTAGCTGTTTTATTCGGTAAAAAACGTAAAAGAAATAAGAACAATTAACAAAATGTATAATAACAATCAATAGCGACTAATGATTTTTATGTAAAAGGACACCAAACTATACGGTGTCCTTTTCAAATTCTTACGTCATATCAAGGCTCATTCAATCGTGGTAAATTCGTGGTAAAATGAGTGCTTTCCTATATTTCAAAATGCTTGAAAGTATAGTGTTTATGCGGATAATCAAAATCAGATATAAAATTTTAAATAACTTCTTCAAATTTTATCTTATCACCTGTATAGTTGTCGGAATTAAGTGATATTTTTGATGTGAACTCAATATTTGAATTTATCGAATCAAGTGACATTGCAAAGGAAACGGCAATATTTTTGAGAAGTTTTTCCAGTGAAAAGACAGAGTGGTGCAGCGTACTTCCGTTGTTGAAATCTGAAAGTTCATTGAGCAGGTTACACATAAATTCAATATCTTCGATTGCCTGAGACCAACCGTGAAAGTTAATAACTTCAGGATGCTGTATCTCTATAATCTGCAGAGCAGAGGATACGAGAGTCAGAGGGTTTCTGATTTCATGGGAAATCATGGATACAATCGTCTGATGGTTTTCAAGGAGTTGTGAAACGATTTGTTTTGCCGTTTCGTTTTCACTTGTTAATTGGTTCATTTTGTTAATATTGATATTAGTAAGCATAAATATTTTCTCGCTTTCATACTGAAATAAATATGCGAAACAGTGTACGCATAAATTAAGTCTAGCATGAGAAAAATTCTTGTTCAATATAATTCATACGACGAAATTCGACAAAAAATGCAACAGAAAGTATACATACAAAATAAATAGGAATTTTTGATAAAGTTTTTCTTTTGTGGTAAAATGAGGTATATGTAATCATAATAAACAAAGGAAAAGAGGCGTTATTTTATGAAAGAAAAAGATTGTATTTTCTGTAAGATTGCGGCAGGTGAAATTCCGTCTGCAACGCTTTATGAGGATGATGATTTTCGGGTAATACTGGATCTTGGACCGGCATCAAAAGGTCATGCATTGATTCTTCCGAAAGAACATTACCGCAATTTATATGATATTGATGAGGAAGTAGTTGCAAAAGCGATGATTCTTGCTAAAAAGATGGTAAATAAATTAACAAAAGTTCTTGATTGCGACGGATATAATATTGTTCAAAATAATGAAGAGTGCGCAGGTCAGAGCGTATTCCATTTTCACATGCATCTGATACCGAGATATAAAGGGGATCAAGTCGGTCTTGGTTGGAAGATGGGAGAGTTGTCGGAAGAAGATAAAAAAGAAATTTTGGATAAAATGAAGTAAACCGGAGAAATTATGTTAACAGGTAATCGTGAATACAACGAGATTTATAAAAAGTATAAAAATCTCGTCCTGAAAGTTGCGTATATTTATTCAGGTGATAATTACGATGCGGCAGAAGACATAACTCAGGATACATTTCTTAAACTATACATAGGATTTGAAGAGCTGAAAGATGGAAATGTTTCGGCATGGTTATATACAACAGCAAAAAATTCTGCGCTGAATTTTAATAAGAAGTTCAAAAGGGAAGTGCTGTCTGAAGATGATGAATTGTATAAAAACAAAGAGCAGTTTGGAGAAAGCTTAGAAACGGAATTTATAGAGAAAGAGGAAGTTTTATACAAAAAGCAATTCCATGAGAAAATAATGGCAGCATTGTCAAAGAAGAATCCAAGATGGTATGAAGCAATCATACTTGTTTATTACATGGATATACCGCAGGTAAAAGTGGCCGAAATAATGGAAATTAGGAAAGAAGTCTTACATGCTTTGCTGCATAGGGCTAAGAAATGGATACGTAAAAAGTTCGGTGCGGAGTATGAAGAGATGCAGGATAAAGATGGTAGAATTCCTTAGAAAATAAGCAGCAGCTACTTCTAAGATAGTTGCTGCTTAAATAAGAGTCAGGATGAATGTTTGGATAAACGCTTGGAATAATATATTGTTTTTGAAAACATTTATTTGGATGCCTGAGTGATCATAGAGATGATCGTGTCAATCGAATCTTGTTGGTTGGAATTACGCATTGCATCGACGTATGAACCACGTTTTTCAAACAGTTTATATACAGTGGAAGTAAGGGTTTCTTTTGTAAGATCTTCTTCCTCTAAAACCATACTGAATCCCTGACGTTCAAAAGAGCGGGCGTTTAATATCTGATCTCCACGGCTTGCTTTGGCAGAAAGCGGAATCAGAAGGTTTGGTTTCCTAAGAGCAAGGAGTTCGCATATTGCGTTTGCACCGGCTCTGGAGATGACAATCTCGGATAATGCAAAAATGTCGCGAAGCTCATCTTTTACATATTCAAATTGACAGTATCCTTTTGTGTTTTTTAAAGATTCATCGGTTTTTCCTTTTCCGCATAAATGAATGATTTGGAAATCTTTCAGCAGACATGGAAGGCTCTCTCTGACCGCATTGTTTACAACAACAGAACCAAGACTTCCGCCGATTACGAGGATAACAGGTTTATCTGCAGTGAATTTGCAGAGATCCATTGCTGCGATTTTATTGCCTGAGAGAAGTTCCTGTCGAATCGGAGAACCTGTAAGGACGGCTTTCCCTTCCGGAAGGCAATCCAATGTTTCAGGAAAATTACAGCATATTTTTGCTGCGGACGGAATTGCGATTTTATTAGCAAGACCGGGAGTCATATCTGATTCGTGAATGATCACAGGAACTTTACATTTTTTTCCGGCGAGTACAACAGGAACAGATACAAATCCGCCCTTTGAAAAAATGACATCGGGTTTTAAATTTTTAATCAGTTTGCGGGCTTCTCCAAAACCTTTAATAACACGGAAAGGATCGGTAAAATTTTGTAAACTGAAATAACGGCGAAGCTTCCCGGAAGAAATTCCGTGATATGGAATGCCAAAAGGCTCGATCAGATCCTTTTCAATCCCGTTATAAGAGCCGATATAGTGAATATCAAAACCAAGTTCCGAAGCTTGGGAATTAAGGCGATATTAGGAGTTACATGTCCGGCAGTTCCGCCGCCGGTTAAAATGATTCGTTTCATAAAGTTACCTCCGGTAATAGTAGCACATGGCTAAAGCTAATTTCATCTTAACCTTATTTGGTGAAATGTCAAGGAAAAATATAGGACAGAAAAAGGGGTAAGGAATGAAAAAACTGAAAAAATTATCACTGAAAAAAGAAATAGAAAGAGAAGCAGAAGCACTTGAAAAAGAAGTTTCAGGACGAAAAGATCTTGACCATATAACCGTATCTGAAGATATGGAAGAAGCTTTGTTTCAAAAAATACAAGATTATGAATATGAAAAACGGGCAAAAGTTGTATATCGTAAAAAGAAAAAGAGTTATGCAATAATTGCTGTTGCGGCTGTGTTTATTCTTGTATTTGGAAGCGTGATGACTGGAGTAGGAAGTAAATCATATTGGAAAGTATGGTGGGATAGGGATGTGGGGATGAAAAGGCATCTGTTATCAATGTGGATGATATGAATTCACAAAAAACTGAAGATTTAGATGAAGTTCATATTTATAAGAAAATTAGATCAGAATTAGGAATACTTCCGGTAAGATTAGTTTATAGCCCTGAGGGAATGGAAATTGAAAAGTATGAGTTAAATACCGATTTACAAAAAGCTATGTTATTGTATAAGTATAAAGAACAAACAGTAAAATATACAATGTATATGAATAATGCAGATTCTTCTTTTGGGGAGAAAGAGACCGATAAGTTAACAGATGAATTTTTAATCATTTCAGATAATGGAGTAGAAATCAAGGTAAAAGAATATGAAGAAAAGGATAAAAAAGTAAAAAGATATGAGGCAGAGTTTGAATATGCAGGCGCTCAATATGAGATTAAAGGAGTAGTTGAAAAGGAAGAATTTGAAAAAATTTTAAAAAATTTATATTTTTCTAAGTAAAACGCGTAAGTTTTTTCCTATTTAGTTGTTTACTTAATAGAGAAGCAAAAAAAGAGTAGAACATCAAAGAGGAATGAGAAAGTTATGAAGAGACGTATTTTATCTATATTAGGAAGCGCTGTTCTGTTATGCGGAATCGTTGCAGGGTCTGTGACAAATGTCAGTGCATCAGGAAAAGAGTTAAAACAAGTTGACGGTTCTTATCTTACGACTGAGGAGAAGTCTATAGGATATACATCTTCTCCTGATCTAAGGGGAGTACATCTGATGGATGGAGAATCTATCATATCAAAAGCCGGAATCTCCCGCATATATGCGTATGGCTCAACGACTGCGAATCATGATGTGAAATATATTGCAACGATTGTCTATGTTGACCGATATAACGAAGAAACAGGAAGATGGGGGCAGATAGACGCATGGGTTGCGGAAGATGAGAATACGGCATATATGTCTACTGCAAGATCATTAAAAGTAGATAGAGGATATTATTACAGAGTTCATTGTAATCATATCGCGGGAAATGAATATCCATATGAAGAAGATGCATCATTTACAGATGGAATATTAATCCCATAAAGTGCATATAATGAATTATCCCCTTTTTAAGTCTTGAGAGCAGCCGTCACATTGACGCTTCGGCAACTAATAATCAGTACATGATTTGAGAACCTGTTCCGAAAAACACCACATATTATTCGCGTACATATGACGGCTGCTCTCAGGATTTAAAGAGGGGGTTGCTTTTTGATTACATTATACGATATGAGCTGAAAAACTTCTACTTGTAAATGAAAAAATGTAATGACAGAGTAAGATAGGGATAAGACCGAGTGCATAATGCACCCGGTTTTTTACTGTATCAAAATAATAAAGCTATGTAAAATATGCACAAAATTATTTAAAAACAGGTGGAAATATTAAAAAGTGTAGACAAAAACAAGTTGAAAGGATTATTATAGAAATAACTGTATCCGTGTGTCCGGATGATTAAGCTGGGCTGAGAGATGGATACATAGAAGGAGAAAAAGAATAATATGAAAAAGAAAAGAGTAGCGGCGCTTGTAATGGCAGCAATACTCGGTGTGACAGGATTTTCTGTTCCGGGTATTGGAGTTGTGCAGGCAGAAGAAGCTCACACAGAAATGAGTGGAGAGGCTGAACAGCAAGAAATAAATCTTGCGGCAGACAGGGGAAGCACTGCGCGGGCATCTAAGTTTCTTGCGGCATCGGGCAACCTTCCCGCAAGAGAACCGGGGCTTGCGTTTGACGGAATTTCCGATAATAACGGAGAAGCGGATAACAGCAGATGGCAAAGTGGAGAGGACGCGGAGTTTTCAGAGCAGTGGCTGGAAGTAGACCTGGGAGGAATTTGCGTTGTATCAGAGATCAAGGTTGATTTCTTTGCAAGGCTGTACGGAGATTTCCGTGTGGAAGTTTCTGATTCCAATGCAGAAGACGCAGTGTGGACAACGATTGCGACTGCAGACATGCCGGAAGGTACAGATCTGAACTTGAAAAAAACTGTTGATGTGAAGGAAAACGGAAAAGCGAGAGAGATTCCACGCTATATAAGGCTTTACTTTACATCAGGAAACAGTCAGGCGGCAAACCGCAGTATCGGGGTGCGGGAATTTCAGGTGATTGGAACGAAGAAAAGTGAAAGCGGTTATGAGACGATCACAGGAAATATCGCATTGAATAAGACGGCGTCTGCGTCAGGAGTAGAGGCGGCAATGCCGAATCTGACTGCAAATCTTGCAGTTGACGGACAGAAGTCGGATACTTCCAGATGGTCTGCACCTACAATGAAAAACGGAACTTCACCAAATCAGCAGCAGACCCCGCAGTGGCTTGAGATAGATCTGAGAAATGAGGTTACGAATATTACAAGCATCGACCTTTATTTTTATAAACTTGTATATTCGATCGACTATGAGATTCAGACAAGGGCTGATAAAAAATCAGAGTGGAAAACTGTTAAACATGTGACATGTCAGCCGGGAAATGAGCAGAATAAGCATGATAGTATCACAGATGTAGAAGGAAAGCGTCTTGACCGTTATGTGCGTTTCTATTTCAATAAAGTAAATACGAACGCGGGCGGCAACAGTGTTTCTGTTCAGGAAATTGAGATACATGGGGATCAGGTACAGACACCCGAGGTGACAGATCCGGCGCCGAAAAATGCAAAAGAAGCGATGGATTCTGTAAAAGCGCTTGAGGCGATCACGGTAGATTCTGAGACAGTTCCGCTTCCGAAGATGCCTGATGGATTCAGTATTAGTGTGAAGGGAAGCGAATATCCTCAGGTTATTTCTGATGAGGGTCAGATCAGTGATCATAATATGTATGATTATGATATGGATGTGATATTGGAAGTTGTGAATGAAAATGATCCTGAAGATACGGCAGAGAAAACATTTCAGGTTCATGTGCCGAATAAAAAATCAAAACATGCAGAGATTTATCCAGAGATAAAAAATCAGAATGAAGAACCGGAAGTGATTCCAAGTCTTCAAGAATGGTATGGATATGAGGGAGAAGTTAAGCTTACGGAAAATTCCCGTATTGTTTTAAAGGACGGCGCAGGAGTCGGACTTGAGAAAGTAGCGTCTCAGTTTAAGAGCGATATGAAAGAAATTACCGGAATGGAACTTGAGGTTGTCAGCGGAGAAGGCGGAGACGAAGACGATATCTTGATTGAGTCACTGCCGGAAGATACATACGACACAGGCAAGGAAGGATATTTACTGAAAGCAGACGACGGAGGAATTCATATCAGCAGTAACGGATACACCGGATGTCTGTACGGAACAAAGACGTTAGAGCAGGTGTATTATACACAAGACGGAACGTATTCTTTCCCTAAAGGTGTGACAAGAGATTTCTCTCAATATGAAGTACGCGGAGTAATGATCGATATCGCGCGTGTTCCGTATCGTTTGGATGCTTTGAAAGATATTGTGAAGACGTTTTCATTTTATAAAATTAATGAAGTACATTTTCATCTGAACGATAATCGTCGATTCGGGAGCTACGACAGGACGCGAAGATTATAATAACTGGAAAAATTATAAAGGAATGTTCCGTTTGGAAAGCAAAACGTTTCCGAGTTTAAAGACAGATCCTCAGCAGAATGCATATTACAATGATGAAAACGGAGCTTACGGCGGAGAACCGCAGTATACAGCAGAAGAATATAAAGATCTCCAGCAGTTTGCGATGGATTGCGGCATGAATCCGATTTCGGAAATCGATGCGCCGGGACATTCGTTGTTATTTAACAGATATGTGAGAAACAATATCGAGGAAATCAGAAAAGTACAAGGTTTTGAAAATATGCCGGAAGACGGAATTAAAAGCGACCGGGACTGGGAGCTGCTTTCTGTAAAAGGAGAAAGCGGACAGTGGGCGTTAAAGTTTCTTAAGGCGCTGTACAGCGAATATCTGAACGAAGCAGATCCTGTATTTTAGGAGACACGGTTGATATCGGAGTGGACGAATACTGGAGTATTAAGAACGATGAATTTGACGGAATGCGTAATTACATCCGTGAGATGGCTGACACCGTTCAGGAAAGCGGAAAAAAAGTACGTATGTGGGGATCTATGAAGCAGTATTTTGATGATAAAGGAATTTCCACAAAAGATTATACAGATATCGAAATTGATTTCTGGTCAAATTCATGGGATAATGCGGCGAAACGAAGCGCCGAAGGATTTAAGATCGTCAATGTGGATTCTTTCCATTTGTATGGAAATACAGGAAGGGATAAACGCGATGTTGTCAATGTAGAGCATATTTTCAATAACTGGACACCGGTTACATTCAGCAGCAGCGGTACGGTTCAGCCGGCAGATCCGAATCTTCTCGGAGCAAAGACTGCGATGTGGGCAGATATTGCAGACATGGGTGTGACAGAACGTGATAATTACGAACGATTGATGCGTCAGGCTGCTGTTCTTAGTGAGAAAACATGGGGCGGAACGGATGAAGACCAGACATATGAGGAGTATAGCCTCAAGTTTGAAAAATTAAAAGCAGGTCCGGGAGTGGAACTGGCATCCGATATTCCTTCAGAGACATCGCTTGTATTAGATTATGATTTTAAAAATGTAAAATCAGGCGAGGACGGAACAGTCGTATATGATGCGGCAGGAAACGGATATAATGGAACAGTTATAAACGCAGATGTGAAAGAAGAAGATGGTAAAAACTGGCTTGACTTGAACGGAGATGGAAGTCTTACGACAGGGTTAAGATCTGTTGATTATCCATATACAGTTCAGTTTGATCTGAAAGTGGATAAAAAAGGAGACGCACAGTTGTTTGATGGACGAGACGGTCGTTTGTCGATCGGATCAGACGGAAAATTAAAGATCAACCGTTCTTATTTTGAGCAGAAGTTTGATTATACAATTCCTGAAAATAAGAGTGTAAATGTAACGATCGTCGGAACACAGCAGGTAACAAAACTTTACATCAACGGAGAATTTAAACAAGCATTGACGAGAACAACAAATTCAGAAACGGATTACAATCATCTTTTATCTACATTTGTATTTCCGTTGACAACGATCGGAAACGGATTTGACGGAAAGATCGCAGACTTGAAAGTTTATGACAAAGCATTGTCCCCAAAGACGATTAAATTGGCGGCAGAGGGTAAAGCAGTGACAGAAGTCAATGTAGCGCAGGACAAAGCTGCAGCAGGAACAGCGCAGCATAAAGGCGATAATAATTACGACAATGCAAATAAAAAGCTTCGTGTAGGCTGGAAGGCGATTGATGGTGACGGAAATACGGCAGACGGAAAACATGGAACAGATGTCAGTGAGAAAGACTCTTTCTTTGAAGGTCTTTATGCAGACAGCAGTTTTGCGGTAGATATGCTTCAGACACATCAGATCGATCATCTTGTCCTTTCAGTGGGATAAAAGCGCCGGCGACATTTAAACTTCAAGTTTCTTCAGACGGAAAAGTTTGGAAGGATATTGAAGGAAAAGCATCTATAAAAGGCGAATCAGTAAATACAATCAAGTTTGAACAGCCGCTTGAGACACGTTATATTAAGATGCAGGGCGTTGACGGAACATTCCAGTTAAGAGAATTTGAAGCATATGAAACGGTAAATAAAGATCATTTGAAAGAGACGCTCAAAGCAGCAGATGATAAGTTAAAAGAGTATGGTATCCAGTACGGTGATGAGAAGTATAAAGAGTTCTTTGCAGCGTATATGGAAGCAGAATCAGCGTATGAAAATGCATATGCATTAAATCATAATGTTTCTGAAAAAGCAGACGCATTGAAAGCTGAGACAGAAAAACTTGAAAATCTGAATCCGAAACCAGAACCGACGCCGGAGCTTAAGAGTGTAACAGTAACGGCAGAGAGTAAGAAACTGAAAGTCGGAGAGGAAACGACAGTGACAGCAAAAGTTGATCCAACAGATGCAAAAGATGTTACAATCACATGGAAAACGTCTGATGCGACGGTGCTCAAAGTAGATGAAGCAGGAAAAGTAACAGCGTTGAAAGCCGGAAAAGCAACGATCATGGCAACGGCAGTGCAGGGCGAAAAGAAAGTTACGGACAGTGTGGAAATCGAAGTTGAAGAAGAGGTAAAACCAGAACCGACGCCGGAGCTTAAGAGTGTAACAGTAACGGCGGAGAGTAAGAAACTGAAAGTCGGAGAGGAAACGACAGTGACAGCAAAAGTTGATCCGACAGATGCAAAAGATGTTACAATCACATGGAAAACGTCTGATGCGACGGTGCTCAAAGTAGATGAAGCAGGAAAAGTAACAGCGTTGAAAGCCGGAAAAGCAACGATCACGGCAACGGCAGTGCAGGGCGAAAAGAAAGTTACGGACAGTGTGGAAATCGAAGTTGAAGAAGAGGTAAAACCAGAACCGACGCCGGAGCTTAAGAGTGTAACAGTAACGGCAGAGAGCAAGAAACTGAAAGTCGGAGAGGAAACGACAGTAACAGCAAAAGTTGATCCGACAGATGCAAAAGATGTTACAATTATATGGACAACATCTGATGAGACGGTGCTCAAAGTAGATGAAGCAGGAAAAGTAACAGCGCTGAAAGTCGGAAAAGCAACGATCACGGCAACGGCAGTGCAGGGTGAAAAGAAAGTTAAAGTTACGGACAGTGTGGAAATTGAAGTTGAAGAAGAAACTGCGACTCCTACTCCAAATCCAGATCCACAGCCGACACCGGAGAAGAATGACGGAGCAGTTCAAACAGGAGATAATGTTTCTCCGATGCTGTATGCAGGAGCAGCAATGACAGCCGCGGCAGTACTTGCTTTGATTCAGAGAAAGAGAAGAAAAGGATAGAAAGTACATTATCCTTTGTACACTGCGGATAGGAAAAGCAAAGAAAAAGTGCTAAGATAAAAGAAAAGACTGTATATCAAACAGAAGAAATTCTTGTAAGATATACAGTCTTTTTTGCAACGTTAATTTGTTGTATTAAAGTTTAACTCAAGATGACTGGAATAGATCGATTTATTTTTAGTAGAATAGATGGATCTATTTTTTAATGTACGGAAGTATGTGAAGCAAGTACATGATCTATAATGCGGATCGTATCAAGCGAATATTGTAGGTATTCGTGCTCGATTCCATTGTTTTCAACAAGTGAAAGAAAATTTTTTATTTCATAAATCATATTGTTGTTTACAGGTGAATAAGGCAGTATTTCTTTGATTCCACCGTTGATCGGATCACGAGAGCTTCCCGCAGTCTGAGTTCTATTTGTGTCGGATGACTTATGTAGTCGATCAGGATAGAACCGTTTTCTCCTTGAATGACGCTCGGACGATAGGAAACCGTAACTTTGGAATAGATTGCTTCTGCGATCATATCGGGATATTCCATCAGAACAATGCCGCTGCATTCAAAATTGTTTTCCAATGAGGAAGACATAGAATGAATGTTTTTAGGTGTACCGAAAAGGCGGACAAGGGAATGAATACAATAAACTCCGATGTCTGATACAGCGGCGTTTCCGAGTGCAGGATTAAATGCATTTTCTATAATTCCGTCTTTGAAACGATCATAGCGGCTTGAATACTGGCAAAATTCAAAAGATGCTCTTCGAATTTTTCCAATGCGGGGAAGCGCGTTTTTGATCATATCAAATGCGGGATCAAAATCGGGACGCATTGCTTCTAAAAGGACAACGTGATTTTTTTTGGCACACTCGATCATGGAAAGAGCCTCTTGTTCATTTGATGCCATTACTTTTTCACAGAGTACATGCTTTTTCTTTTCCATTGCTTTTATAGATTGAGAGCAGTGTGCAAAATTAGGAGAAGCCACGTATACTGCGTCGATCGGTGAATCAAGAAACTGTTCATAGTCAGTGAATACAGTGGGAATATTATGTCTTTCGGCAAAATGATTTCCTGTGTCAGCGGATCTGGAATATACAGCGTACAGCTCTATCCCGTCAACCTGCGCAGCGGCATCGCAAAAATCATCACTTATAAAGTTTGTTCCGATAATACCTATTTTTAAAGTCATTTGTATCCTCCTTCTTTATTTTGGAATATTTTTATATTTTTTGATTTCTTTCTTTGCTCAACTGAAAAATTCGGCTGCAGCTTTGATAAAATAGTCGGTATCGTATACTCCTGCCGTCTCGTAGGGAGAATGCATGGCAAGCTGAGGCAGCCCGATATCGACTGTGTCGACTGCAACTTGGGTGTTAGATATATTTCCGAGAGTTGATCCTCCTGCCATGTCGGAACGGTTGACAAATGTTTGGACAGGAACATTGACTGTGCGGCACAGATCACGAAATACCGCAGAAGAAAATCCGTCTGTGCAGTATTTTTGATTTGCGTTAAATTTAATGACGATCCCACCGTTTAGATACGGATGATTGACCGGATCAGAGCAGTCTTGATGATTCGGATGGATCGCATGAGCATTGTCTGCGGAAATCATAAAGCTGTCTGCAAGCCGAATAAGGTAGTCTTCATCAGAAAGTCCGAGACAGGAGTTAGTGCGGGTAAGTGTGTCATATAAAAATGTAGATGCAGCTCCCTGTTTTGTCTGACTTCCAACTTCTTCGTTATCCAGAACGGAGAGAATCGGCATATAAGTTTGTTTTTGTCCTGCAAGAAATCCTTCAACAGAGGCAAACACACATTGCAGATCATCAAGCCGCGGAGCAGATACAAATTCGTTGGAAGCGCCCCATATGCTTGCTTTTTGTCTGTTGTAAAGAAAGAGGTCATGTCCGAGAATGTCCTGTTCGGACACTTCGGCTGCATCGGCGATTTGTTTCATAAAAGTGTCTTTTGCAGAAAGATTGCCGTAAAGAGGAAGCAGATCTTTTTGTGGATTATATTGATATCCGCTGTTAATATCTCTATTCATATGAATTGCGAGATTTGGAATTAAAACAAGATCTCTGTCGATGTTTATTAATTTCGATTGTAATTTATTTGTTTCTTTATCTTTAATAATCACTCTTCCGGCAATAGAAAGCGGACGATCGAGCAAGGTGCGTAAATCATTCCTCCATAGCGTTCTACATTTAGTTTGACATAGTGATGACCGCATTCCATTTCGGGATTTTCTTTGATTTTAAAAGTCGGTGAATCACTGTGGCTTGCGATAATACGCATTCCTGCAAGTGGATTTTCGGGAATGGAAAATGCGATCAGTGATGAATTATTTCGTGTCACAAAATAATTTCCTCCGGCAGTTATGTGCCAGTGTTTGTTCTCACACAATTCCGAGAAATTATTTTTTAAAAGAAGAAATTTAATTGTTTCTACCGTATGAAAAGCTGATGGGCTGTTTTCAATAAATTGGATAAGCTTTTCACTTGTTGTTTTTGAATTCATAAATCGGCTCCTTTTATATCTTCTCTGATGTTTTCAGAATATAAGTCGCGATGCCTTCTGTCAAGGGAAAAGAGGGAATTGATTTGATCCGATGATTTTCATATAATAAGACAAACAGAAATGAAAGGTCGAAGTATTGTAGTAGGGAGTTGATAAAATGAGAATTTTGCTTGCGGAAGATGAAAAGGACCTGAACAAAATTATAACAGCGCGTCTGAAAGATGAGTATTATAGTGTGGATTCATGTTTTGACGGGAAGGAAGCCGAGGAATATTTGACTGCCGTAAAATACGATGCGGTAATTCTTGATATTATGATGCCGAAAAAAAGACGGATTATCCGTTTTGAAGGAAATGAGGAGGAAAAAGGATTCTACACCGGTTATATTACTGACTGCAAAAGACAGTGTGGAAGATCGGGTGGCAGGGCTTGACGCAGGTGCAAATGATTATCTTGTAAAGCCGTTTGCATTTGAAGAGCTGCTTGCCCGGGTACGGGTGCTTTTGAGAAAGCCGGAGGAAATGCCGAAAACATGTTACACGATTGCGGATCTGGAAGTACATCTTGATACGCATAAAGTAATAAGAGGTAAAGAAGAAATCAGACTTTCGGGAAAAGAGTTTGCGCTGCTGAGATATATGGTCCAAAATGCGGGAATTGTTCTTTCACGAGACAGATTGGAGCAGCATCTGTGGAATTATGACTATATGGGAAGTTCAAATGTTATAGATGTGTATATCCGGTATTTGAGGAAAAAAATTGATGACGGAAGAGAGAAAAAACTCATTCATACAGTAAGAGGAGTCGGTTATGTGTTAAAGGAGGAAGAATGAAAAAAGTTTCTTTAAAGATAAAATTAACTCTTTTATATACGATATTTATTCTTGTGGTTGTCGGAACGGTTCTTGGAATATTGTTTTCTTTGAGTGGACGTGAGATACTTGCGTCTACGAAAATGTCACTGGAAAGAAGAGTAGAGGAGAGTCTGGAAGAAATTGAAATGCAGGACGGAGAATTAAAAATTGATTCGGATTTTTATTCTGTGGAAAACGGAGTCTATCTTTCCATGTATGACTCAACCGGATATTTTTTATATGGAAAGATTCCCGGGGGATTCGATCGGCAGCCGGACTTTTTGGATGGAGAAGTAAGAGAGATTAAAGATAAGGCAGGAGAAGAAGACTGGTATATATACGATCTTTTTTTCAGACCGGGAGAAGGTAAGGAGATATATGTACGCGGAGTGATATCTGTGACGGAATCGGAGGAGAGTTTTCAGACGATACTTCGCATCGCGTTTATTCTTCTTCCGCTGCTTGCCGCAGCGACAGCGTTCGTAGGATATCGCTTCACAAAAAGAACGCTTAAGCCTGTGAAAGATATTACGGATACTGTGTGTAAGATACGGATGGATGCGGATCTTTCGAGAAGAATTGACAATATCGATACAGTAAGAGAAACAAAGGAAAAGAGATACAAAAAAAACAGAGATGAGATTTATATCCTTGCGGAGACGTTTAACGAGATGCTGGATGAGCTGGAAGCCGTGTTTAAAAGAGAAAAGCAGTTCACTTCGGACGTTTCGCATGAATTAAGAACGCCGATAAGCGTTATGATGGCTCAGTGCGGTCAGCTTTTAAAAGATGAAGCGTTAAAGCCAAAGCAAAAAGCACAGGTGAAACTGATCGAACAGAAAGCGGAAAATATGTCAGATCTGATCGCGCAGCTTCTGTTTTTATCAAGAGCCGATCAGGGGCGTCAGCAGATCGAGAAAGAAAACGTTAATTTAAGTGAACTGACGGAAATGATCGTCGGTGAACAACAGTTTCTTGCTGAATCAAAAGGAAACGCCGGTCAGATCATATGTCACATTGAACCTGAAATATGGGCGGAAGTTGATGAGACGCTGTACATTAGAATGATGATAAATCTTCTGTCTAATGCGCTGCGATACGGGGAAGGACGGGATATAGAAGTGAGTTTATCCGTGCATAATGATTCGGATATTATCGGAAAAGTAAAAGATCATGGCATCGGCATTTCAAAGGGGGATATTCCTCATATATGGGAACGGTTTTATCGTGCGGATAAATCCAGAACAGGAGGAAGTCACTGCGGGCTCGGTTTGTCTATGGTGAAATGGATCGCAGAGGCACATGGAGGAAGTGTAGAAGTTGTCAGTAAAGAAGGCGAAGGAAGTGAGTTTGTTTTTCATTTAAGAAAATCGAAGTCATGACAGGACAATGTAAATTTGTTTTCGTTCTTTAATGTTATTTTAATCTTTTTGGGATATAGTAATCTCATCAAAGAAAATAAAGGCATAAACCGAAGTTTGGAATCGAATGTTTTCAAAGTAAAAGTAAATGCTGATGTGAAATAAAGAAAGGAGAATAGAAATGAAAAAATTTACAAAAATAGCAACGGTAGCAGTGATGACTATGGTGACAGCAGGTGTATTTGCAGGGTGTGGACTAAAAGGCGGCAAAGATATCGGAAAAGAAGCGGCATTGGAAGCGGCATTGGCTGATGCGGGAGTAAGAGAATCAGATACGACCCGTCTGAGAGTGTCTTCGGAAATCGACGATGGCAGGAAAGTATATGAAGTGCGGTTTGACGTAGAAGGAACAGAGTATGATTATGAAATAAGCGGAAGAGACGGTCAAATATTAAGCGCAGATACAGAGCGGATTTCAACTGTAGATACAACAGACAGAGCAGGCACAACAGATACAGCGGGCACAGCGGATACAGCAGGCACAACAGATAAAGAAAAAAGCGGAAATTCATCAAAATAATGCGGAAGCTTGGGGATCAGTATAGAGGAAGCAGAGAAGATCGCATTGGAAAGAGTTCCGGGGGCATCGGAAAACGATATTCGCATTCAATCAGACTACGATGACGGAAAATATAAATACGAAGGCGATATCATTTATGACGGGAAAGAGTATGAGTTTGAAATAGATGCGTCTACAGGAACGATTCTTGAGTGGAGTGAGGAACGATACTGATCAAAGGAAAATTGTGATTAGATGTGATAAAAAAGACGATAAAAAATATTTTCGGAGTATCGGAATAAAAGAAAGAGAGAAGAGAATATAATTCAGAAAGAATGAAAAATGAATCATAGACAGCGGAGAAGTGTATGAATTATCTATGGGCAGGCATGATTTTGATCGGAATTATATTCGGAGCGTTTAACGGCAGGATGGAAGTTATTACAAATGCCGCGCTCGATTCTTCAAAAGAAGCGGTGACACTTTGTATTACGATGATAGGGATTATGTCGTTTTGGTGTGGGATCATGGAGATTGCGGCACAGGCAGGGATCATCGGAAGTGCGGCAAAAAAAATGCGTCCGGTGATCCGTTTTCTTTTTCCTGATCTGCCGAAAGAACATAAAGCGCAGGAGCATATTACAACAAATTTTATTGCGAATATCCTCGGTCTTGGGTGGGCGGCAACTCCGGCAGGATTAAAGGCGATGAAAGAACTTGAAACATTGGAAGAGGAAAGGCGGGCAGGAAAAGCGCCCGGTCCGGTGAGGCGCAAGGGAGTCGCAAGTAATGAAATGTGTACGTTTTTGATCATGAATATTTCTTCTCTTCAGTTGATCCCGATGAACGTGATCGCATATCGAAGTCAGTATGGAAGCGCGAACCCGGCGGCAATCGTAGGCGCGGGGATTTTAGCTACGGTGGCAAGTACGGGGGCTGCAGTCATATTCTGCAAAATAGCGGAGCAAAGGCGAAAGAAATCTGGTATAATCAAGGAGAGCAGATATCCGGTAAAGAACAGGAAATCTGCATAAAAAACAGTATGTGTAAGATCGTATCCGCTGCAGACAGTACGGGTGTGTGAAGGGAGAATGTATGGACAAAAGATATAGTGAAGAGGAAAAAGATACAAGAGAAGAATTGAAAAAGGAAATTAAAAGAGAAATAAAGAAACAAAATAGGAAACTCAAAATTAAGATTCCGTGGAAAATTCAAAAGATACTTATTATTATAGCGATTATCGCGCTTGCGGGAGGCGCGGGAGCGATCGGTATGAAACGCTATATTACTCATGAAAGCCAGACGACCAAACTTGGGTTTGAAGATATCGGGGAGTTGGCGACACAGGAGGCAAATTGCACAGAAGTAAATGTTACCGAAGATGTAAGAAAATTGTTCGGTATTGACATTCCGTTTACGCAGAGTAAATATATCTATAGTTACAATGTGATCGTAAAGGCGGGATATGATTTTGGCGAGATTCGATATGAAGTAAAAAAAGATTCTATCAAAGTGAAACTTCCTGAAGTCAGAATCTTAAGTTCGCAGGTTGATGAAGATTCGTTTCGTGTATATCATGAGAAGGAAAGCATTTTCAATCAGATCCGTCTGGAAGAGAATAACGCGGCGTTTGCCAAACTAAAAGAACAGGCCGAAAAAGACGCGGTGGCAAACGGGCTTTATGAGAATGCAAGAAGTAATGCAAAGACGATCCTGAAAGGATACTTTGCTCAGGCATATGATTTAGATGATTATAAAATCACATTTGAAGGAGGAGAAGGAGGGAATACAAATGAAAAATAAAATCTTGCTTGTACTCGGGATCATAGCCGCTGCAATCGCCATATTTTATTTTATATTATTTTTGACGGCATAGGAAAGAGAGTTCGTCGAGAAGACGTTGATTGTCTTTGCTGTCCATAACACAAAACCGGATAAATTCTCCGTCTAAACTTTTGAAGGAAGAACAATCGCGGATCATAAGACCGTTTTTGACGCAGTGAGTAAATACGTCAAAGGCGGTCGTTTCTTTTTGGAGAAGTTTTACAAGCAGAAAGTTAGCGTATGGCTTATATGTTTTATAAGCAGGCTGCTCTTTTAAAGCAGAGTACATTTTTTCCCGTTCGGAAAGAATGAGACGGCGGGTCTGTCTGATATATTCTTCGTCTTTCAGCATGAGTTCTCCGGCAAAAGCGCCGAGGCTGTTCAAAGACCAGGGAATCTGCTTTTCTTTCATTGCTTTTAAAAACGGCATGTTACCCGTGATACCATAACCTAAGCGGACTCCGGGCGCTGCAAAAAATTTTGACACGCCTCGTAAAACCATTAGATTTTTGAATGTTTTCGTAAAAGGTACTGCTGTGACGTCTTCGATAACAGGGGCAAATTCAACATAAGTCTCATCTATCATGACAAAGATGTCATGCTGTTCGCAAAATGTAAGAAGACGTTCCATATCAGATCGGAGAATGGCAGATGACGTAGGATTGTTCGGATTACATATGATAAGAAAATCATAACTTCCGGCAAGGAGCGACTGACAGAGAAAATCTACATTTAAAATAAACTCATCAGTTTCTTTTAAAAGAAACTCGTTGCATTTGCTATTTGAAAGTGACAACTCTCTGGAGTATTCCGAATAGGTTGGTCCAAGGAGAAGGGTGCGCTTTGGGGCGCGTGTTTCGATTAAAAGAGAGATAAGTTCACTCGAGCCGTTCCCGGGCAGTACGTAGTCTGCGGGAACGCCGCAGTATTCTGAAACGGTATTCCGAAGAGATTGATAGTCACGGTCGGGATAAGAGGAAAGAAGATCCAAATGGGATGCAAGAACCTGTTTTACATGGGTGGAGATACCGATAGGATTTACATTTGCGCCGAAGTTGACGATATCCTCCTGATTAAGATGATAGTATTCACATATTTTTTCGATATCGCTTCCGTGGAAAACAGGTTTTGTATTCATAGCATTTCCTTCCTGATGATTAAAAAAGTAATAATAACAGTAAAATATTAACGTGCAAAAAATAAAGCGTTTGTCTTGCCGGGCATCTTATTAAGCGTTTCGAGCTTCTTTTAATGCAATGGCAAGCTGATCCGGACAAGAGGTCGGTTTGAATCCGCACCGGATGCCTTCAATGCGCGAGATCGCCTCATCTACATCCATACCTTCGATGAGGTGAGAAATTCCCTGAAGATTCCCGCTGCATCCTCCGACAAAAGATACGTTTCTTACTTTATTGTCCACGATGTCAAAATGAATAAGACGTGAGCAGACGCCCTTTGGTTTGTATTCCATGATTTTACCTCCTGAAAACAGATTTCTTCATTTTTATAAAAGGAATTATAACAAACAGAGGAAGAAAATACAAATTTTGTGCGTCTGTTTTCGAGAAAAGTCGACATGAGTGCAGTCGGTTGAAAATCGAACGGGAACAGAAAGGAAGAAAGAGAAAAACAAGGGAGACGTATTTATACATATTACAGTCAGAGAGAGAGGATGCTTGCAGTTGAGAGGAAAAATAAAAAGTATATCTAAAACAGTATGAGATGATCTGCAAAAAAATGCGCGGCACGAAAAAAAGGAGAAAGAAGAAAATCGGGAAACCTACAAAAGAAAAGGCTGCGCGGTGTAGAAAAATGTAGAACGGTTTTTGCGGACAAGACAGAAATCCTGCCTTATAATGGCTACAAACACAAGCGGACGTTGACAGACGGGGCGTGTGAAAGATAAAAAAACAGGAGGGCTTGTTATGCTTGAGACAATGATGGTAAGTTCCGGATCGGTCATGTATGTGATGGCGGCAGTCGGGATACTTGGGGTGCTGGCAAAGATCGTAAACCGGATGACCTTGTACAGATTGATAAAAGCGGCTGGAAATATGCCGAAAAGTACGCATAAGCTGATGAAACTTGTAAAGGCAAAATACGAACATGCCTGTATGGCGCATGAGTCTGTGGAAAATGTCGGTGTATTTGTAGAAAAATATATCTATGAATACAGAGGATTTTTGTTTCGGATACACACATGGCGTCAGATCGAGCTGTTGTCTGTTTGGTTTGTCGGTATTTTAGCGGTGATCGGCGCGGCGCTTTCTTACATGGAAGGCGGACTTACGGAAACGGTTTATCAGTACATAGCAGGCGGGGCGGCGGAAGCGGTGCTTCTTATGGTGATCATTCGTATGTCGGACGAGCCGTATAAGATAAAAGCGATTAAAATGTATATGGTCGATTATTTGGAAAATGTATGCGCTGTCAGGGTAAGAAGACAGAACAGGAAAGAAAAAGAATTTATTGACGTAATCCCGTCAGAAAATGTAAATGGAGGTGGAAAAGTAAAAGAACAAAAAACATTTGCCGGGGCGGACGATAAGAAAGAAGGAGCGTCTGCCGGTACAGTACCGGTGCAGGAGAACAGGGCAGATAGAAAGGAAAACGCAAAAGGCGCCGCAACAATGCAGGAGACGGAGTATGAACAATGGCGGGCGCAGGCAGTCAGAGAGATTTTAGATGAGACAGGGAGCAGTATGGTAGAGAAACGGCTTCCTATTAATATCGAAGGCGAGCCGCAAGAGAGAAAGAAAGCGGAAAAGCTCAGTCAAAATGTCGGCAGAGGAGGGGGAGAACACGAACCGGACAGCGGGCATCCGCAGATCAGAGAGGAGACGATACGGCAAATACTGGAGGAATTTCTTGCTTAGGAAGTGTATATTTGTTAAAATAAGAGTATATGGCGGAGAGTAATTCTGCCGGATCTATAAAACAGACAAAAGATAAATCATAAAATAAGTATCAGAGAGGATGGATTGTGATGAGCAAAGTAACATTTGATTATTCAAAGGCATGTGGTTTCGTACAGGATCATGAGATGCAGTATATGAGCGAACTGGCAGAGCAGGCAAAGGAAAAGCTGCTTGCAAGAACGGGCGCCGGAAACGACTTCCTCGGCTGGATCGATCTTCCGGTTGATTATGATAAAGATGAGTTTGACCGGATCAAAAAAGCGGCTGAGAAAATCAGAGAAGATTCGGAAGTGCTTCTTGTGATCGGAATCGGCGGATCTTATCTCGGAGCAAGAGCGGCAATCGAATTTCTCGGACACTCTTTTGCGAACGTTGTATCAAAAGAAGTGAGAAAATCTCCGGAGATTTATTATGTCGCAACAGTATCAGCAGTACATATGTAAAAGATCTGATCGATGTGATCGGAGATCGTGATTTTTCAATCAATATGATCTCCAAATCGGGAACGACGACGGAACCGGCTATCGCTTTCCGCGTATTTAAAGAACTGTTGGAGAAAAAATACGGAAAAGAAGAGGCTGCAAAGAGGATTTACGCAACGACGGACAAAGCGAAAGGAGCGTTGAAAAATCTTGCCACAGAAGAAGGTTACGAGACATTCGTTGTGCCGGACGATGTAGGCGGTCGTTTCTCTGTTCTTACTGCAGTAGGTTTGCTGCCGATCGCGGTAAGCGGAGCGGATATCGACAAATTAATGGAAGGAGCGGCATCGGGAAGAAAGGCGGCTTTGGAAGCTGATTTTGAAAAGAATGGCGCAATGCAGTATGCGGCTGTCAGGAATATTCTTCTTCGTAAAGGAAAAACTGTGGAAGTGCTGGCAAACTACGAACCGAGTCTTCATTATGTATCCGAATGGTGGAAACAGCTTTACGGAGAGAGTGAAGGCAAGGATCAGAAAGGAATCTTTCCTGCATCTGTAGATCTTACGACAGATCTTCATTCTATGGGACAGTTTATTCAGGATGGAAACAGAATTCTTTTTGAGACGGTTCTTAATGTAGAAAAATCAAGAGCAGAGATTGTGATCAACGAAGAACCGGTAGATCTTGACGGATTGAATTATCTTGCCGGAAAAAATGTTGATTTCATTAACAAGAGTGCGATGAACGGAACGATCCTTGCGCATACGGACGGTAATGTGCCGAACCTTATGGTAAAGATTCCGGAGCAGAATGAGTTTTATCTCGGGGAATTGTTTTACTTTTTTGAATTTGCATGCGGAGTGAGCGGATATTTACTCGGCGTTAATCCGTTCAACCAGCCGGGTGTTGAAAGTTATAAGAAGAATATGTTCGCCCTGCTTGGAAAACCGGGATTTGAAAAAGAAAGAGAAGAACTGCTTAAGAGACTGTAGTTTTAAAATTTCTTGTTGGATTTCCGTAAATAGAGTATAATAATAAGCGGTCGGAATTACCGGCTGCTTATTTGCATTATAGAAACTATTCAAATATCAGAAAAACAGTTTTGGGGTGCGTTATGCACGGATGATACGATCAAGGAGGGTGCGTTATGTTAAGAATCGGAATGTTGACAAGCGGCGGAGACTGTCAGGCATTAAATGCGGCGATGCGCGGAGTTGTGAAAGGAATCTGCTCCAAACGGGACGATGTGGAGATCTACGGTTTTAAAGACGGATATAAAGGATTGATCTATGCGGACTTCAGTATGCTTACACCGAAAGATTTTTCCGGCATTCTTACAAGAGGCGGAACGATTCTCGGAACATCGAGACAGCCGTTTAAATTGATGAGAGTTCCTGATAAAGACGGGCTCGATAAAGTAGAGGCGATGAAGCATACATATCATAAGCTGAATCTGAACTGTCTTATTATTTTAGGAGGAAACGGAACGCATAAAACGGCAAATCTTCTTCGGGAAGAGGGATTGAATGTGATCACGCTTCCGAAGACGATCGATAACGATCTGTGGGGAACAGAAATGACATTCGGATTTCAGAGCGCGGTGGATATTGCGACAGATACGATTGACAGAATCCATACGACGGCAACGTCCCACAGCCGTGTATTTATTATAGAGGTAATGGGACACAAAGTAGGATATGTAACGCTTCATGCAGGTATAGCGGGCGGCGCGGATATTATCCTTCTTCCGGAAATCCCTTATGATATCAATGTGATCACAGATGTGATCAACAGACGGTCGAGAGAAGGAAAACCGTTTACGATTCTTGCGGTTGCGGAAGGTGCAATCTCGAAAGAGGATGCAAAACTGAAAAAGAAAGAATATAAAGAGAAGATCTCCAAGAGAAAATATCCGTCTATCGCATATGAGCTGGCAGAGCAGATCCAAGAAGCGACAGATAAGGAAGTAAGAATTACCGTTCCGGGACATACACAGCGCGGAGGTTCTCCGTGTGCATACGACCGTGTATTTGCAACTCGGGTCGGAGCAAAGGCGGCCGAGATGATACTGGAAGGAAAATACGGATATATGGTCGCTATGAGAGATGGCGAGACGACGGCAGTTCCGCTTGAAGAAGTGGCGGGAAAATTAAAGATGGTAGATCCGAAATGCGGATTGATCAAAGAAGCGAAAACAATAGGTATCAGTTTTGGCGATGAATAAACGAAATAAACTAAGAAATCAGGCAGAGGTGTAAAACATGTCATATACGGCGCTTTATAGAAAATTTCGCCCGGCAGAGTTTGGAGATGTAAAAGGGCAGGATCATATTATTACAACATTACAGAATCAGATCAAGGCAAACCGTATCGGACATGCATATCTTTTCTGCGGTACAAGAGGTACGGGAAAAACAACGGTTGCGAAAATATTTGCGAAAGCGGTAAACTGTGAGCATCCGGTTGACGGCAGTCCGTGCGGTGAGTGCGAGATGTGTAAGTCGATCGCGGCAGGTACGTCTATGAATGTGATTGAGATTGACGCGGCGTCTAATAACGGCGTTGATAATATCCGTGAGATTCGGGAAGAGGTGACGTACCGTCCGACAGAAGGAAAATATAAGGTTTATATTATTGATGAAGTACATATGCTGTCTATAGGAGCGTTTAACGCGCTTCTTAAAACATTGGAAGAGCCGCCGGAATATGTTATCTTTATTCTTGCCACAACAGAAGTTCATAAAATTCCGATCACGATTTTATCACGATGTCAGCATTATGATTTCAAGAGGATCAGTATTGAGACGATTACGGAACGTATGCAGGAATTGATGGATACAGAGCATGTAGAAGCAGAGGATAAAGCGCTGCGCTATATAGCGAAAGCGGCGGACGGATCGATGAGAGACGCGCTTAGTCTTCTTGATCAGTGTATTGCATTCTATCTTGGCAGAAGGTGACATACGAGCATGTTTTGGAAGTGCTGGGAGCGGTGGATACGGATGTATTCAGCAGACTTTTGCGGAAAGTGATCAATACGGATGTGCCGGGTGTGCTCGACGTTGTGGAGGAACTCGTAATGCAGGGAAGAGATCTGACGCAGCTTACGGCAGATTTTACATGGTATTTAAGGAACTTGCTTCTCGTAAAAACATCTGATAATATAGAGGATGTTCTGGATGTGTCTACGGAAAATATGATGCAGTTAAAAGAAGAATCCGGGATGATCGAGACAGCAGCGTTATTCCGGTATATCCGTGTTTTTTCAGAGCTTTCCGGGCAGTTAAAATATGCGACGCAAAAGAGAATCATGCTAGAGGTGGCTTTGATTAAATTATGTACTCCGGCAATGGAAACGAAGCAGGATACTATTTTAGAGCGGATCCGTGCGGTGGAAGAAAAAGTGGAAAAAAGCATGGAAGCTTCAGCAAATATGCAGGGGCAGATCGTCTATGTAAACGGAGACGGAGCGCAGATCGCAGGCGGATCGGTGATTAATGGAAACACCGAGGGCAATTTTGCAGGCGCTCGTGCGCAGAGACCGCAAATTCCAGATGCGATTCCCGAAGACGTACAGGAAGTCGTAAAGAATTTTAGAATGATTGCCGGAGAAGCTTCAGGTATTATAAAGGGGTATCTGAAAAGCGCCCGCTTAAGTCTGGGCGGAGACAACCGGCTTTTGATCGTTCTTCCGGACAGTCTTGCGGCAAGCGTCGTAGGGCGGGAAGATCACGTTGAAGAGTTGGAAAAATTAATCGAAGAACGGATCGGAAAACGTGTGGAAGTAGAAGTGCGTCATGTAGAAGAAGGCAGACATTTTGAGGATACATTCATAGATATAGAACAAAAGATCAATATGAAGATAACGGTGGAGGATTGATTATGGCAAAAAGAGGCGGTTTTCCGGGTGGAGCGATGCCGGGAAATATGGCAAATCTTATGAAACAGGCGCAGAAGATGCAGCGTCAGATGGAAGAGCAGCAAAAAGAGCTTGAGGCAAAGGAATTTACGGCGACGGCAGGCGGCGGAGCGGTTGAAGTGACTGTTTCGGGAAAACGCGAAGTGACAAAAGTAAAACTTGCGGAAGAAGTCGTTGATCCGGATGATATTGAGATGTTGGAAGACTTGATCGTTGCGGCGACAAATGAGGCGCTGCGTCAGATCGATGAGGCGACAGGTTCTGCTATGTCTAAGCTGACAGGCGGCATGGGCGGCGGAATTCCGGGGATGTTTTAAGGATGGAATATTACAGTAATCAGATCAGCCGTCTGATCGAAGAATTTTCCCGTTTGCCGGGGATTGGCAGCAAGTCGGCGCAAAGGTTGGCGTTTCATGTGATCAACATGCCGCTGGATCAAGTGGAAGGTTTGGCAAAATCAATTATTGACGCAAGGAAAAATGTGCGGTATTGTAAAGTGTGCTGTACACTTACAGATCGGGAAACCTGTCCGATTTGCGGAAATCCGGATCGCGACAAGAAAACGATCATGGTCGTTGAGACACCGCGGGATCTGGCAGCGTATGAAAAGACAGGAAAATATAACGGAGTATATCATGTGCTCCACGGGGCAATCTCTCCGATGCTGGGAATCGGCCCGGGAGATATCCGTCTGAAAGACTGATGGAACGGCTTCAGGGAGACGTGAATGAAGTGATCATTGCAACGAATTCAAGTCTGGAAGGCGAGACAACGGCAATGTATATAAGCAAACTCATAAAACCGGCGGGAATAAAGGTGAGCAGGATTGCCAGCGGCGTTCCGGTCGGAGGAGATTTGGAATATATTGACGAGGTGACGCTTTTAAGAGCGCTTGAAGGCAGGACAGAACTGTAAGATAGAGCAGAAATAATAAACAGAAGTAATAAACAGAAGTAAGAAAGAGGAGACATTAAAGAGGAGACATTATGGACAAGTTAAAGTTGATGAAAACTGCAAATGAAGTCGCAAGGGAATTGTGACATCGGTTCACAGTGCGAAAGCAGGACATCCGGGCGGATCACTTTCCGCGGCGGATCTATTCACTTATCTGTATTTTGAGGAATTGAATGTAGATCCGAAAGACCCGAAAAAAGCGGACAGAGATCGTTTCGTCCTCTCAAAGGGACATACAGCGCCGGGGCTTTATGCCGCGTTGGCAGAGAAAGGATTTTTCCCGAAAGAAGATCTGATCACACTGAGACATACAGGTTCTTATCTTCAGGGTCATCCGGATATGAAGTGCATTCCGGGTGTTGATATGTCTTCAGGTTCTCTCGGACAGGGAGTTTCTGCGGCTGTAGGAATGGCGATTGCGGCAAAGATATCGGGTGATGATTACCGCGTATATACACTTCTCGGTGACGGAGAGATCCAGGAAGGTCAGGTGTGGGAAGCGGCGATGCTTGCGTCTCACCACAAACTGGATAACCTTCTTGTGATCGTGGATAATAATAATCTTCAGATCGACGGTGAGATTACAAAAGTGAACTCTCCGTATCCGATAGATAAAAAGTTTGAAGCGTTTAATTTTCACGTGATCAATATTGACGGAAATGATTTTGATCAGATTGACGCTGCATTTAAAGAGGCAAAATCAGTAAAAGGACGTCCGACGGTGATCATAGCCAAGACTGTGAAAGGAAAAGGAGTTTCTTTTATGGAAAATCAGGCGGGATGGCATGGAAAAGCGCCGAACGACGAGGAATTTAAAATCGCGATGGCAGATTTGGAAAAGGCAGGTGAAGCGTTATGTCAGAAGTAAAGAAGATTGCGACGAGGGAAAGTTACGGAGAAACGCTGGTAGAGCTTGGGGCGGAACATGAAGAGATCGTTGTGCTTGACGCGGATCTTGCGGCTGCGACAAAAACAGGTTTATTTCAGGCTGCATATCCCGAACGTTTCATCAACTGCGGTATCGCGGAAAGTAATATGATCGGCGTGGCAGCAGGATTGGCGGCTGCGGGTAAAGTTCCGTTTGCAAGTTCTTCGCAATGTTTGCGGCGGGACGGGCTTATGAGCAGGTAAGAAATTCAGTCGGTTATCCGCATCTGAACGTAAAAATCGGAGCAACACATGCCGGAATTTCCGTAGGTGAAGACGGAGCGACACATCAGTGTAATGAAGATATTGCTTTGATGCGTACGATTCCGGGAATGGTTGTGATCAATCCGTCTGATGACATAGAGGCAAGAGCGGCGGTGCGCGCGGCTTACGAATATGTAGGGCCGGTGTATATGCGGTTCGGACGTCTGGCTGTTCCGGTGATCAATGACAGACCGGATTATAAGTTTGAACTTGGGAAAGGCGTTGTGCTTCGAGAAGGAAAAGACGTAACGATCATTGCGACAGGACTTCCTGTCAACAACTGTCTGCAGGCAGCGGAGAAGCTGGCAGCGGAAGGTATTGATGCAAAAGTGATCAATATTCATACGATCAAGCCGCTTGACGAAGAACTTATCATTGCGGCCGCACAGGAAACAGGCAAAGTCGTTACAGTCGAAGAGCATTCGGTTATCGGAGGACTTGGAAGCGCAGTATGTGATGTGCTTTCCGCAAATGTTCCGACAAAAGTGCTTAAGATCGGAATTAACGATGTGTATGGAGAATCAGGTCCGGCGCTTGAACTGATCGAAAAATACGGACTTGGCATAAACGGTATTTATGAAAAAGTAAAAGCGTTCGTATCATAATATTACAAAAGGAGATGCTGTTCATTTTGAGCGGCATCTTTTATAATATGTCGAATTCTTCTGACAATAACTGATAAAATCATTTTTTTATTGTGCTATCCTCATATCAACGCCGATAGAAACATTGTTGATTTTTAAAATATTCAGTTGATTTAGGAGGATGAGTATAAATGGAAAGACAGTTACCGAAAAACGTGCGTCAAATAGGAAATGTAAGCGACAGTCCTAAAATTTATGTGGAAGATTATGTAGATACATTTTTTGCCGGATTGTGTGAGAAATGTGAGAAAGCAGGCACAGACCCTATGGGGCTTTTCTTGTCGGAGATATTCAAAACGGCGAGGATGAAGATTATGTTTATATTTATGGTGCGATTCAGATGCATGATCTGAAAATGTCGGATAAAGAATATGTGATTGATGAGGCTGCATGGAAAAACGCATATGAAGACTGCAAACAGTATTTTGAAGACGGGGAAATGCTAGGATGGTTTGTAGTACATCCCGGAGCGCCGCTCATTCCGGAACCGGAAACCGTAAAGCTTCATAAAAAATCATTTCCGAAGAAAAATACCGTTTTTATTATGAAAGATCCGGTAGAAAAAGAAGAGACATATTATGTACATAAAATGAATGACTTGCTGGAGATCGGAGGGCATTACACATATTATGAAAAAAATCCGTGTATGCAGAATTATATGATCTCCAGCCGGAAAAAAAATGGGGCGTCAGCGTCGGAAACAGTGGAAGACAGAGCTGCAAAGGACTTTCGTTCTTTGGCTAGAAAACGGAGCGAGCATCAAAAAGGCAGACGGCCGGGGAGTCTGATGTATGCTGCGGGAGCTTGTGTGATTTTGATACTTGTAATTATGGGGGTATCGTTGTTTAACAGTTTCGACAGGATGAAATCGGTACAAAACACGCTTGGATTTTTAGATAAAGAGACAGTTGCGTCAGATGGGAAAACGTCAGAAGAAACAACAGATGACGGATCTGTTCCCACATCTGCAGAAATTGAAGCAGTAAAAGGACAGACAGATGCAGATTCCGCAGATGAAAACAAAACAAAGGAGGAAAGTGTGTCAGGTCAAAAGGAAGACGGAAAAGATGAGAAAAATGAAAATCCGGAAAACAGCCTGTCTGAGAGCAATGATAAAAAAGAACCGGAGGGAAGCGATTCTGCGCAGGGGGCAGATGAACAGACTATTGGAAGCGCGAACGGTCAGGACGGGGTTTATATTGTAGAGAAAGGAGACACGCTGGCGATTATCAGCCGTAAGATATACGGCGATCTTGACCATGTAGACACGATTTGCAAAATGAACGGGATTACGGACGGCAATCTTATTTATATCGGACAGAAATTGCTATTGCCATGAAAGTATGGTAAGATGTTGGCGAATAGATTTAGCGGAAATAAAAAGGACATAAAACAGAAATATAAAGAAGGGGAGTTATATGACACAAAAGAAAAAAACGGATTTTAAAATAGTAACACCCCCCGATGATCTAAGTGAAGTTCGTGCTAAAACGAAGAAAATACACAGGGAAAAATTAAAAAAGATTGTTGTGCCGGTTATTCTTATTGCTCTTGCGGTAAGCGGAACATATCTGATGCTCACGAATAAGGCGTATAGTGAAGCCGGAACGGCGGTCAGGTACTCGACAGATAGTTCGGATACAAGTAATTATGCCCATTTTGCAAATGGAATCGTGCGATACAATCGGGATGGCGTTGTTTTTTTAAATAAGAAAAACGAAGAAAAGTGGATTCAGTCGACACAACTGAAAAATCCGATCATTGAGGTGAAAGAAAAAGCGTTTGCGGTAGGAGATATCGGAGGAAACAGCATTCTTGTATTTTCCGAAGAAGGTTTGAAAGGCGAGATTGAGACAAGTCTTCCGATTGAAAATATGGCGATTTCGGATCAGGGAATTGTGACAGTTCTGCTGAAAAATGAAACTGCGCCGAAGATCATTTCTTATGATGCAATGGGCAATGTTTTAGTGGAGCAGCAGGTAACTGTTCCTGTAATGGGTTATCCTGTTGCGATGGATATGTCTGACGACGGAAAGATGCTGGCGGTAACTTATTTTCATACAGACGACGCCGTGCTGAAGTCAAAAGTGATCTATTATAATTTCGGAGAGAGTGGAAAGGACAAGCCGGATAAGATCGTTGCATCGGATGAATATTCAGACACGATCATGGCAGACATTTTCTTTATGGGAAGCGACCGCTCTGTTGTAGTAGGAGATAACTCGATCGTCATCTATAAAGGGAAAGCCGAACCGAAAAAAGAAAAAGAGATATCGATCGGACAGGAGATACAGAGCGTATTTCACTCAGACCAATATATAGGGCTTATATTGCTTAACAGTGAAAAATCAGGATACGAGCTGCGGCTGTATGATCGGTTTGGGGAGAGGATACTTAATAAAGAGATTTCGGGACGATACGAAAATGCAAAGATAGAAGGCAGCGAAGTTATTATGTATGAAGGAAGTAAGTGCTGTATCGTGACCGCAAACGGAATCGTAAAATTTGAAGGAGACATAAAAACAGAGGCGCTGGAGATTTTCAAAGCTTCGGGATTGAACAGATACTATGTGATGAGCGCAGATGAATTACGGGTAATTTATCTGACGAAATAGGAGAGATTATGGATAATTGGCTTTTGATCATTGTAGGAACGATTTTTCTTATCTGTATTGCTTTTGGGTATGTTAGAGGATTTTTAAAACTCGGACTTTCCCTTTTGTCAACAATATTGACTCTTGTTCTTGTGCTGTTCCTTTCGCCGCATGTTACACGAGCGCTTAAGGAGTATACGCCTGTAGATGATTTCTTAGAAAGTAAAGTTACTGAGAAATTTATGCCGGAGATAACGTCTGAGCAGCTTCAGTCGATCGATCTGACAGGAACGCCATTGGAAAATCTTACGGCGGAAGACATCTCCAAGTTAAACGAGATGGACTGGGATGTGCTCGGCATTACGGCGATGATATTTTAAGTGTGATCGGAGATATTCCGAAAGATGTGCAGATCAACTTGATTGAGGAAGCCCCTCTTCCCCGGTTTTTGAAAGATCAGCTTATAGAAAATAACAACAGCACGATTTACGGAGAGCTGGGAGTGAAAAGTTTTCCGAGATATGTGGCGGCATATGCATCGCATCTTGTATTGAATCTGTTGTCGTTTCTTGTGACATTTTTGCTGGCGATCATTCTTGTGAAGGCGCTGATGTTTGCTGTGAATATTATTGGGGAACTTCCGGTGCTTGGACTGGCAAATCATATTGCCGGAGGAGCGCTCGGTCTTTTGCTTGCGCTTGTCATTGTGTGGATCGGATTTCTCATCATGACGCTTGCCTATACGACAGAGGCGGGAAGCGCATGCTTTGAAATGGTTGAAAAGAGTAGTATTCTGCGTTTCTTATATGAAACAAATCCGCTTTTGATCCGCCTGTTAAAATTTTAAATCTGTATAGAAGAGGGCTGTTGGAAAAATAAACAAAATGTTATTTTGTAACTGAAAGTTACTGTATTTTGATGTACAGTAACTTTTTTTATTTTGTGATAAAATTAATTTTAATAGGGAAATTAAAAATTGGCGAAAAATTGACTTTTTTCTGTTATAAGATTTTTAATCTCATTGATAAGGAGTGAAAGTTTGTGGAAGAAAAATATAAGATCCTAATCGTAGATGACGAACAGTCTATTTTAGATATGTTGAAATTACAGCTTGAATTTGAAGGGTATTCTGTTTATACTGCCGGCAATGCGGCAGAGGCTTTGGATAAATTATCTTACTCGCCGGACATAGTTTTATTAGACATCAATATGGATGGCATGAACGGTTTGGATTTATGTGTCTCTATTCGTGATTTTATCTCTTGTCCGATTATTTTTCTCACTGCCAGAGTATCTGAGCAGGATAAGATCAACGGGTTAATGGCAGGCGGAGATGATTATATTACGAAGCCATTTTCTGTAAATGAATTGCTGGCAAGAATTTCGGCGCATTTACGACGCGAACAAAGAAGTCATAACAAGACAAAAAGTAAATTTTCAGAAGATCTTATTATTGATTATTCTGATAGAAGTCTTTATATCAAAGGGCATAAAATTGAATTGTCAAATAAAGAATTTGAAATTATACAACTCTTGTCTTCTAATGCAGGTCAGGTTTTTGACAGAGAAAAAAATTTATGAAAATATTTGGGGCATTGACGGCAATGGAGACAGCGTTGTTATCAAAGAGCATATACGAAAAATACGTCTGAAATTTAATGAGTTTACGGATAAAGGTTATATTACTACAGTTTGGGGAGTCGGATATAAATGGGAAAAATAAGAGAAGTATTTCAAAAGATGTCGCTAAAACGATCATTAGTATTGCTGGCGGTATTTTGTCTTAGTCTGGTCAGCGCTCTTTCAGTAATTACAATATTGACATGTTCATCTATCCAGAAAAAAATACTTGATACAAGACCTATTATCATCACAGACTATGTAATTAGAGACGCAGATAGTAATGACACCGAAAATAATAACGGGGTTACTGCCGTACCGCAGAAATATACACATGGAGAACTTTCAAAAGAAAATCAATTATATTATTGGTGCATTACGATTCTTATGGTGTCCTTACCCATTGCCTATATTATAATCGCTTCTTTTATGGTGGCAAAATTATATTACAAATGGAAATTGAAGATACCGCTTGAAAATCTGAAAAATGGTATGTACCACATTTCACAGCAGGATTTAGATTTTCAGATACAATACACATCTGATGATGAGCTGGGGCAGTTATGTGATACATTTGAACATATGAAAAATGAGATTTACAAAAGCAATAGTAAAATGTGGAATATGCTTCAAGAGAGAAAAGCGCTGACGGCTTCTGTTTCACACGATTTAAGAACGCCGATCACGGTGCTCAATGGCTATCTTGATTATTTGGAAAAATCAATCGAAAGAGAAACTCTTACAAATGAAACCTTACAGACAACGATTAAAAATATGACAGAAGCTGTCGATAGATTAAAACGATATGTAGAGTGTGTGAAAGATATACAAAAAATGGAAGATATTGAGATCAAAAAAGATAATTATAATTTGAAAGAGTTGATTGCCGACATAACAAAAGAATTTTCTATTTTAGCGGCACGAGAGAATAAAAAACTTGTTATACGGGATTTTTCAAACTCTGATTTTATATCGACAGATAAAGCGATGTTATCAAAAGTTTTAGAGAATATTTTTGACAATGCACTCCGCTTTTCACATGAAGAAATTATATTTTCAATCAAAGAAAAAGAGGATTATTTGTATTTTTCAATGCAAGATGATGGAGTAGGTTTTACATCTGAAGAATTAAAATCCGCAGCTTCTTTCTTCTTCAGTTCCGCTTCAAACGGTGGAAATTTTGGCATAGGATTATCTATCTGTAAAATACTTAGTGAAAAATTCGGAGGGAATATATTTTTAGACAATCTTCCGGATCGTGGAGCAATTATTACAATCAAGATTAAAAAATAGGCGGAAACTTTTCTGAAATTTGACTTTTATATGAAATAATCTCCTTACAAAAAACGTAAGGAGGTTTTTTTATGGAAATTAGTATTGAACATTTGAATAAAAACTACGGGAAACAAAATGTGTTGAAAGATATTTCTTTACATATACGATCGGAATGTATGGAATGTTAGGCGAAAACGGAGCCGGTAAGACAACGCTTATGCGTATATTGGCTACATTGTCAGAGCCGACAACGGGAATGGTAGAAATCAATGGGATTGATATAAAAAGGAAAAAAGAAATCAGAAAAATAATCGGTTATCTTCCACAGGAATTTTCGATATATCCAAATATGACGGTTTATTCTGCTTTAGATTATCTTGGGATTTTGACTGAACTTCCAAACAATATTCGTAAGAGGCGTATCAACGAACTTTTAAAACAAGTGAATTTGGAACACGAGAAGAATAAAAGATTTAAAAATTTATCCGGTGGTATGAAACGTCGTTTCGGTATTGCACAGGCATTATTAAATGATCCGAAAATTTTGATTATTGATGAGCCGACGGCAGGACTTGACCCAGAAGAAAGATTACGCTTTTACAATCTTCTTTCTGAATTGGCAGTGGAAAGAATTATTTTATTATCTACGCATATAGCAAGTGATATAGAAGCCACTTGTTCTAAAGCAGCTGTTTTATCTTCCGGAACTGTTGTTTTTGAAGGACAAATAGAAAAGTTGTTACAGCTTGGAAACGGAAAAGTCTATACTACCACGATTCTGCAAAATGAATTAAATCAGTTTAAACAGAAATACCGTGTTATCAGTATTTATCAAAATGGAATAAATGTATCTTGTCGCTTTTTATCAAACGCTGCACCAAAAAAAGAATGGGTTTCATGTCAGCCTACGATAGAGGACAGTTATATGTATCTCTTATCAAGTTTCAAGCAGGAGGTGGAATAGATGCTGTTTATTAAAGAATTGAAAAAAATTTGTTTTAGCTTTATATATGTATTGTTTATTGGATTGCTGCTTTTTAGCTGGCATGAAAATTTTTACGGTGTAACAACAAAAGAAATAACTGGTTCGCAAGGAAATGAGGTATCTATTTCTTCCGGGCTGACTGGTGGTTCGATTTTAGAAAAACCAGAAAAAAATAAAGAAAGCTATGGAATGAAAAATAAAGAAGTACCAGATAAAATTATGTGCGGTGGTACTGACAAGCTAATTATGGAATATCTTGCAAATTCCTATGCAACATATCCTTTTAGCTATTATAAGGAAGTAGTTTTAAATGAGAACGAGCAAAAAGAGATTTTAAATATAATCAAAGAAATAACAGGCTTAAATGAACAGCAGATCAATCATCTTCCAGATGATTATTTCCCTGCTGTAAATGGAAATGTTATTCACTTTGGCAGTAACGGAACACAAAGTGAAAATGGAGCTTTTACATTTGAAATGGGAAATGAAGAACAACCAACTGAAAATACTGATTATACAAAACAATTTGTAGCTCAAGTTTCTTACGAGGAATTTCAAGAGCTTATGAAAAAAGCAGAAAGTATCATTGGAACAGGTTCTAATTATTCTATGGAAAATTTATTGCAATATTATGGTCTGGCAGAAATGACTTATGAAGAAGCAATGAATGAATATGAGAAAACGATTTATGATGATAAAGTTTCTGCTGCTTTTGCAAGATTGTTTTGCGATTATATGACAAGAGATTTAGGTTTATATCCTGTGTTCTTAGTAGTTATCTTTTGGCTGAAGGATAGACGAAACCGTATGAATGAGCTGATTGACTGTAAACAGATCGGAACAACAAAGCTTATTACGATTCGTTTCTTAGCAATGCTTGCGGCAGTGTTATTGCCGATAACTATTTTGAGTTTTGAGTCGTTAATTCCATTGATTGAATTTTCTGCTGAAACCGGTATTGCAATAGATGTGTTTGCTTTTCTGAAATATATTGTTTGGTGGTTATTACCGACAGCAATGATTGTTACTTCTTCAGGAATGTTCTTGACAATTTTAACATCTATGCCGATAGCTATTTTGGTACAGTTTGTATGGTGGTTTATTGACACCTCTTTGACAGCGTTATCGGGAGATACAAAAATATTTACGCTGATGATACGGCATAATTTATTACGAGGCTCTGAACTTATAAAGCAAGATTTTAATTTGATCTGTTTGAATAGAGGACTGTTTGTGATCTTGTCTTTGATATTGATAGCATTATCTGTTGTAGTATATAACAAGAAAAGAGGTGGAAAGTTAAATTATGATTTCTTTTTGCAAAAGCATTTTGGATTTTTTAAGGATCGATTTACCGCTCACATTCAAAAATAGTTTATTACTGGCGGCTGTCTATACATTCATTATCCCGGTTATAAGAGGAATTTCTAATTTAGACAACATTTCATTCCGCAGATGTATTCGGACAATCGTTAGCTCTGATAGGGGTATTTCTTTTCATTCCTATAATAAGGCAAGAATTGGAAGTTTCCGTA
>ENA-OQAA01000289-OQAA01000289.1-human-gut-metagenome-genome-assembly--contig:-NODE-289-length-35699-cov-5.832481_pt1 | contig 35699 bp, 46 predicted proteins | sample MGYA00242489_ERZ504515 | MGnify/ENA primary metagenome ERZ504515 (study PRJEB26092, sample SAMD00036237) | human gut metagenome | host: Homo sapiens | study: EMG produced TPA metagenomics assembly of... | reverse complement strand
CCGCACACGGGGCAGGGCGCACCCTCGGCCAGCGCCTGCGCCAGCAGTCCGGCCTGTGCGTCCAGAAAGGCTTTGTCCAGCGCATCCCGCCGGGCATGGGCCTGCTCCTTGGCTTCGGCGGCAGTGCGGTAGGCATCCTGCGCACGGTGGGCCTTTTGTGCCTGCTGCTGGCAGGCAGCAAGCCGCTGGTTCAGGGTGGTAAGGGCGGTGCTGCGCTGGGCCAGCTCCTTTTCCCGGTTCTGCAAGGCCAGCAGCCGGGTGGGAGCATCTTCCAGCGCGGTCAGCTCCTTTTCAGCAGCGGCCAGCGCTGTGTCCAGTGCGGCCAGCTGGGTGCGTTTCGCTTTGGCCTTGGCAGCGGCCAGCTGGGCAGCATCCCGCGCGGCCTGCTGCTGATGGCACAGGGCATCCAGCTCATCGTAGGCGGCAAGGGCCGTCTGTGCCTGCGTCACTTGTCCGGCAAGAACATCCAGCTGGGCGGCATCGCCTGCGTGGCGGGCGCTCTCGGCACGGGCAGCTTCCAGCACAGGCAGGGCAGCGGTAAGCCTCTGCCTGCTTTGCGGCCAGCTGTGCGGCCAGCTGGCGGGCCTGCTGGGCGGCACCCAGCTGACGTTGTACTTCGTCCAGCTTGGCTTCGGTGTCCTTGAGGGCAGCAGCAACGGTCTCCTGCGCGGCCTGCTGGCGGGCCAGCAGACCTTCCAGCAGGGCAAGGGCCGTCTCCGGCTCGGTCTGGGCGTTCAGTGCGGCAAGGGCATCGGCATCCGGGTCGTCGGGAGAAAACCGGATGCCGGAGAGCAGACTGTCCAGCTTTGCATTCTGGGTGGTGCGCTGCTGGCTGAGGGCGGCGCTTTCGGCCTGCAGGCGCTCCTGCAGCCGGGCATAGCGCTGGGTGCGGAACAGCTTGCGGAAAATGCGGCTGCGCTCCTCGGTGGAAGCGTTGAGCAGCTTTGTGAACTGACCCTGCGCGATCATGGCGATCTGGCAGAACTGGCTGTAGTCCAGCCCGATGATCTCCTGCACGGCGCAGTCACATCCTTGGCTTTGGTCACCGGCGGACGGCCATCGGAATAGGTGAGGGTGGCATCCGCTTTCTCGGTGGTCATGCCCTCGCCGCGGTTTTTGGGGCGCTGGTACTCCGGGTTGCGGCGCACGGTATAGCGCTGGCCGTTCACCTCAAATTCCAGCTCCACAAAGGTGGGCGTTTTAAGATCAGCATATTTGCAGCGCAGCATGGCGCCCTCGCGTACGCCGCCGCTGGAATGATCGTACAGCGCATATGTAATGGCATCGAACAGGGTGGTCTTGCCTGCTCCGGTGTCGCCGGTGACAAGGTATAAGCCGCCCCTGCCCAGCTTTGCCAGTTCCAGAACCGTCTCGGCGGCATAGGGGCCAAAGGCCGAAAGAGTGAGCTTCAGCGGTCTCATGCGTCCTCGCCCTCCTTCCAGATCTCCTCAATGAGCTGCTGGCAGAATGCCGCCTGCTCCGCCGTCAGCGGCTGATTGTTCTGCAGCTGGTAGAACGCCGAGAAGTGCTCCAGCGGGGTGATGCTCTCGGCGCGCTCCGGTGCGGTGATCTCCTGATCTTCCGGGTGCGGAGGTTATCGTAGTCCAGCCGCATCAGGTTGGGGTAGATCACCCGCAGGCGGGCCAGCGCGTCCGGCACGTCCTGCTCATCGGTCAGGGTAGTGTGCAGGTAGTCGTCCACCGCAGTGCCGTCGTAATTGCGGCGGTCGGTCAGCTCCATGTAGCTGCCGCGCACTTCCCGCAGGTCGTGCTTCGGGGTAAGCGGCGCGGTGGTGATGGAAACTTCGCCCTTGAGACCGAACTCCACAAAGGTGGCGCTCTTGTGCTGGTCTGCTTCCGAAAAGGAGTATTTCAGCGGGGTGCCGCAATAGCGCACGGCATCGCGGCCCACCTTCTGGGGGCTGTGCAGGTGGCCCAGCGCCACGTAGTCAAAGGCATCGAACAGGCTGGTATCCACGCTGTCCACACCGCCCACCGAGACTTCCTCGCTCTCGCAGCAGGCAGCACCGGCCACAAACTGGTGGGCCACCAGCACGCTGCGGTGGGCCGGGTCCGGCGGGCAGTGGCGCAGCACGCAGGCAAGGGCATCGTTGTAGCTCTCCACAGGCTCGTCCGGCCAGACATGCCGCACCATGGCGGGCTTGAGGAAGGGCAGAAGGTACACATCCAGCGTGCCGTATTCGTCGGTGAGGGGGATGGGCACCGGCGCACCGGAGAACACCGGGCTGACGTACACCCGGCTGTTTTGCAGCAGGGCAGAGCCGAAGGCGATGCGGTCGGCAGAGTCGTGGTTGCCGCTGATGGCGAACACGGGCAGCTGCCGCTCAGCCAGCTGGGTGAGGAACCAGTCCAGCAGGCGCACGGCTTCGGCAGGGGGAACGGGTTTATCGTAGAGGTCGCCCGCCAGCAGCACACCGTCCACGGGTGTGCTGTCCAGCAGGGAGAGAATCTGTTCCAGAATGTACCGCTGGTCGTCCAGCATGGAGAACTCGCACACCCGCTTGCCCAGATGCAGGTCGGAAAGATGCAGAAAACGCAAACGGAAACACCGCCTTTTCAGAGTTTTCTTTATTATACAGCAGGGCGGGGGTGGGGGCAAGGAAAACTCCCCCAGTCATCGCTGCGCGATGCCAGCCCCCTCGGGGATGGGGCCTTTGGCAGTGCGGAAAAGCTTCCGGTTTTGCCAGAGGCTCCCTCTTTGAGGGAGCTGGCACGGCGCAAGCCGTGACTGAAGGAGTTCGCTTCCCTTAAATCAGAACATCTTCTCCCACGTTTCTTCGCCGACCACGCCGTCGGCGGTAAGGCCGCTGCGGCGCTGGAACCGCTGCACAGCCGCTGCCGTTGCTGCGCCGAACCTGCCGTCGGCGTTCAGCCGTTCACCCAGTGAATTGAGCTTCTGCTGCACCAGACGCACCGTGCCGCCGGAAGAGCCGCTGCGCAGGGCAATGCCGGGGTAGGGCACATGCAGGCCGTGCTTGGCCGTGTAGCGGGTGTAGAGCACGTTCCATGTGTTCGCGCCCACCTTGCCGTCCACATTCATCTTGTTTTTGAGTTGGAACTCCTTCACGGCGTTCTCGGTGGAAATGCCGAATTTTCCATCGGCCTTCAGCTCGCCGTACCATGTGCAGGCATCGCGTACACCGTTGAGCCAGGTCTGCACAAGAGCTACGTCCGGCCCGGAGGAGCCGCGCTGGAGCAGGGAATAATAAGCAGGAATCGCCATAATGATCACACGCTCCTTTCGCCACATGCTATGCGGCGAAACGCCGGGCGTTACCCCACAAGCACCACATCCTCCCGGCGGGCGGTGCGCTGCTGCACCCATTCCACCAGCCGGAGCCGGAGGATGTACTCCCCGCACACAAGGTCGTTTTCGGCGGGCCGGGCGTAGCTGCCGCAGGCAGAGCGGCACAGGCCCGGGTAGAGCACGCACCACCAGTTGCGGCCTTTTCCGGCACCGAGATCGATGCGCAAAGCGTCGTACCGCCCGGCGGGAAGAGTGCCGGAACCATAGCGCCGGGTGGCAAAGTACATATTTACCAGCTGCACCCGCACCGGCGTGCGGATGTTCAGCTGTGCCAGCGCGTGCCGGGCCGTGAGCTGCAGCTCAAATAGATGCTGCGCCGCCCAGGCGATCGCTTCCGGCTTGCTCTGTGCCGGGCAGGCGGTGTCCAGATAGGCAAGCACGGCATCCCGCACATGGAGCTTTGCGCTCTGGCTGGCAATGGAATCGCTCTCAGCCCGGATGTGCAGGCGCAGGGTGTCGGCGCACACCAGCGCCCCGGTGTCCAGCTGGGTGCGGCCCCATGCAAATGCCTGCCATGCGCCACACAGAGCAAGGGCGAGAAACAGGCCAAGGCAGAGCAGAACCATCTGAGAACGTGTAAGCATTCTGGATAACATAAAAACAGACCCTTCTTCTGGAAATGTTATCCAGAGGATGGGCCTGTTGGAGTAGATTTATTCTCTTAGTTCTTCAGCGACTGCATGGGGGCAGGCAGTCGGCCGCCGCGGTTGATGAACACGGACGGGTCGTGCTGGTTCACGGCATGATGGGGCCATAGCCCAGCAGACCGCCAAAGTCCAGCACCTCGCCGGCCTTGCGGCCAATGGCGGGAATGACGCGCACGGCGGTGGTCTTGCTGTTCACCATGCCGATGGCGGCTTCGTCAGCGATCAGGGCGCTGATGACAGCGGGGTGGTGTCGCCCGGATGATGACCATATCGATGCCCACCGAGCAGACGGCGGTCATGGCTTCCAGCTTTTCAATGGTCAGGCAGCCGATCTCGGCGGCGTGGATCATGCCGGCGTCCTCGCTGACCGGGATGAAGGCACCGGACAGACCGCCCACATGGTTGGAGGCCATCACGCCGCCCTTCTTCACGGCATCGTTCAGCAGGGCCAGACAGGCGGTGGTGCCGCAGCAGCCGCAGGTCTCAAGGCCCATCTCTTCCAGAATGTTGGCCACGCTGTCGCCAATGGCGGGGTAGTGCCAGCGACAGGTCGATGATGCCGGCGGGCACGCCAGAGCCTTGGAGGCAAGGTTTGCCACCAGCTGGCCCACGCGGGTGATCTTGAAGGCGGTGCGCTTGACCAGCTCTGCCACCTCGTCGATGGGGGCATCCTTGGGCAGGCGGGCCAGTGCGGCGCGCACAGCGCCGGGGCCGGAAACGCCCACATGGATCTCACAATCCGGCTCGCCGGGGCCGTGGAATGCACCGGCCATGAAGGGGTTGTCCTCCGGTGCGTTGCAGAACACCACCAGCTTTGCGGCACCGATGCACTGACGATCAGCCGTCAGCTCACTGGCCTTCTTGACGGCCTCGCCCATGAGCTTGACAGCGTCCATATTCAGTCCTGCCTTGGTGGCACCGATGTTCACCGAGCTGCACACGATGTCGGTCTCGGCCAGTGCGCGGGGAATGGACTCGATCAGGCGGCGGTCACCGGCAGAAAAGCCTTGTGCACCAGAGCACTGTAGCCGCCCACAAAGTTTACACCCACCTTTTTACCGGCGGCATCCAGAGTTTTTGCAAACTCCACAGGGTCGGCATCCGGGCAGGCACCCAGCAGCATGGCGATGGGTGTGACACTGATGCGTTTGTTGATGATGGGAATACCGTACTCGGCACTGATATGCTCCACCGTGGGCACAAGGTTTGCGGCCTTGGTGGTGATCTTGTTATAGATGTTCTCGCACGCCTTCTTCGGGTCTGGGTCGATGCAGTCCAGCAGGCTGATGCCCATGGTGACGGTGCGCACGTCCAGATTGTCCTGAGTGAACATCTCGATGGTCTCGAGGATGTCACCGGTATTAAACATACTCATAGCTGTGTACTCCCTCCATCAGATGGTGTGCATGGCATCAAAAACTTCCTGACGGGTAACATTGATCTGCATGCCCATCTCGGCAGCCAGCGCGTCGGTGCGCTTGTGCAGCTCTTCGTGGCTCACATTGCAATTGCTGATATCCACCAGCATGATCATGGCGAACATGCCCTGCAGGATGCTCTGGGTCACGTCCTCGATATTGATGTTCAGTTCGGTGCACAGACCAGCGACCTTGGCAACAACGCCCACGGTATCGTGACCAATGACGGTAATGAATGCTTTCATCGTTTCCACCCTCGTTTTCCTTTTGATGAACGGTGCCGCAAGCGTTCCGGCACACTCTTACTCTTCCAGTATAGCAGATTTGGCAAAATTTGAACACACTTTTTGTAAAAAAGAACAGACACGAGGGGAAAAAGACATTCTATCCCAAAAATTGGGTGCAATCTTTTACAGCTTGTGCTATACTTATAAATAATTTATTTCCCGGTTACGGGCTGAGAAGGAGCAAAATACTATGGAACAGCTTTTGAAGATCCTGGAAGACAATGCGCGGCTGCCCATTGAGGATATCGCCACGATGCTGAATAAATCCCCCGCCGAGGTGGCGGCCATGATCGATCTGGCCCGGGCGCAGGGCATCATCAAGGCTACAAGACCCTTGTGGACTGGGAAAAGGCCGGGGTCAACCGTGTGGAGGCCGTCATCGAGCTGAACGTCAGCCCCAAGAAGAGCCGCGGCTTTGACGAGATCGCAGCCACAATTGCCGCCTTTGACGAGGTGGAGAGCGTGCTGCTGATGAGCGGCGGCTACGACCTGCAGCTGGTGATCAAGGGCCAGACCTTCCAGGAGATCGCCCTGTTCGTGGCAAAGCGCCTTTCTCCGCTGGACGATGTGCTGTCCACCGCCACCCATTTTGTGCTGCGCACCTATAAAAAGGAGGGCCGCCTGTATCAGGACGAAGAAATCGATGAAAGAGAGTGCACGGTGCTGTGATGGACTACGATAAACTGATCGCGCCTGCTGCTGAGGCCATGCGCCCCTCCGGCATCCGCAAATTTTTCGATCTGGCTGCCGAAATGCCCGAGTGCATCAGTCTGGGCGTGGGCGAGCCGGACTTTAAAACGCCATGGGCTGTGCGCGAAGCCGGCATTGAGAGTCTGGAGCATGGCCGCACCCGCTACACCTCCAACGCAGGCCTGAAGGAGCTGCGCGCCGAGGTGGCAAAGTATCTGGAGCGCCGCATGGGCCTGCACTACGACCCGCTGCACGAGGTGCTCATCACGGTGGGCGGCAGCGAAGCCATTGATATGTGCATCCGCACGCTGGTGCAGCCCGGGGACGAGGTCATCATCCCGGAGCCCTGCTTTGTGTGCTACGAGCCCATCACCACCCTGTCCGGCGGTGTGCCGGTGCATGTGGCCTGCCGTCAGGAGGACGAGTTCCGCCTGCGTGCCGATGCGCTGAAAGCAGCCATCACCCCCAAGACAAAGCTGCTCATCATGCCGTTCCCCAACAACCCCACCGGTGCGGTGATGGAGCGCGAGGATCTGGAAGCTGTAGCTGAGGTGCTGCGCGGTACCAACATCATGGTGCTCTCCGATGAAATTTATGCAGAGCTGAACTATGGCCTGCGGCCTCATGTTTCCATTGCCACCCTGCCCGGCATGGCCGAGCGCACCATCGTGGTGAACGGCTTCTCCAAGACTTACGCCATGACCGGTTGGCGTCTGGGCTATGCCTGCGGCCCGGCACCCATCATCCGGATCATGACCAAGATCCACCAGAGCGCCATCATGAGCGCTCCCACCACCAGCCAGTACGCCGCCATCACTGCCCTGAAGGAGTGCGACGGCGAGATCGACCGCATGCGCGACGAGTACAATATGCGCCGCCGCCTTGTGGTGAAGTCCTTTAACGATATGGGCCTGACCTGCTTTGAGCCGCGCGGTGCGTTCTACGCCTTCCCCTGCATCAAGAGCACGGGCATGAGCAGTCAGGATTTCTGCACGAAGCTGCTGGAACAGAAGCATGTGGCCATCATCCCCGGCGATGCCTTTGGCGCTTCCGGCGAAGGCTACGCCCGCATTTCCTACGCCTACAGCGTGGAGCATCTGAAGGAAGCGCTCCGGCGCATCCGGGAATTCCTGCAGGAAAACAGCATCTATCACGGCATCTGAGGAGGAACAAATGGCAAGGCTGAACTGCGTGACCATTCTGGCCCCCGCAAAGCTCAATCTGGCGCTGGACGTGGTGGGCCTTCTGCCGGGCGGCTACCATGATCTGGACATGACCATGCAGGCCATTACCCTGTACGAGAGGGTGGTGCTGCGCCGCAGCCCCTACCTGAACCTGCGGCTGCCGGGCAGTCTGGTGGCCCCCAATAACAAAAACACTGCCATCAAGGCAGCGCTGGCCTTTTTTGACTACACCGGCCTTCTGGCGGGCGTGGACATCACCATCTATAAAAATACCCCGGTGCGGGCGGGCATGGCGGGCGGCAGTGCCGATGCCGCCGCTGTTCTGGTGGGCATGAACGAGCTGTACGGTGCGCACCTTTCCATGAGTGAGCTGTGCGCGCTGGGCGCAAAGATCGGTGCGGATGTGCCCTTTGCCTGATGGGCGGCACCTGCCGGGTGCAGGGTGTGGGCGATTTTCTCAAGGCGCTGCCGCCGGTGCCGGAGTGCTGGTTCACGGTGGTGATGCCGGACTACGGCGTTTCCACCCCGGAGGCCTTTGCGGCCTATGACCGGGTGGGCAGCAGCATCCACCCGGACTGCGGAGCGCAGGAAGCCGCTATCCGTGCCGGAGATCTGGATGCCCTTTGCGCCGCCGCCGGCAATGCGCTGGAAGAGTGCAGCGGAGCAAAGGATACCGGGGCCATCAAGGCCCTGCTGCGGGAGCATGGCGCTGTCACCGCCCTGATGACCGGCAGCGGTGCGGCGGTGTTCGGCATATTCCGGGACGAAGGGGCCGCACGGGCTGCTGCACAGGCCGCAAAGCGGCGCTGGAAGCAGGTGTACGTGGCGCAGCCTGACCGCGGCGGCGCACGGGTGAGCCGATAAAAATGCATAGACCTCCTTCCCACGGGGCATACTGCCCGCAAGGGAAGGAGGTCTTTTTTGTGCAGACCTTTTATAAAATCTGCCTGATCTTAATGATCGTGGGCGGCATCAACTGGGGCCTTGTGGGGCTGTTCCAGTTCGATTTTGTGGGCTGGCTGCTGGGCGGCAGCGCATCCATCTGGTCGCGCATCGTGTTCACGCTGGTGGGCATTGCAGCCCTGTGCGGCATCCCGGGACTGTTTGCAGATGAAAGCTCTGAAAATTGAAAGCGGCCTCGCTCTCCGTCTTTGCTTCGCAAATCCACCTCTCCCAAAGGGAGAGGCCTTGGCATAAAGATGCACCTTTTGTGGATTGCCAAAGGCTCCCACTTTGGGGGAGCTGTCGAGCAACGCGAGACTGAGAGGGCGAGCTCGCTAAAACAAAAGCACCTGCGGTTGATCCTGCAGGTGCTTTTGCTTGTTGACTCAATTACTGCTTCCGTCCAGATCGTCCCAGCCTACCAGATCCGGCAGGGTGAGCGTCTCGTCGGAGCAGTGGGGGTGTGCACGCCGCTGGTCCTCGGCCATGGTGCGCACCACCTCGCGGGTGATCTCGCGGATGGCGGCGCAGTCCTCCGGCAGGTCGGTCTGGCTGCGGCCGGAGTGGGTAAACAGGATCTTACCCATGTGGCCCACCACCAGCGTCAGCGGCAGCTGCTGCGGAGCATTGCTGTTGTAGCGGTAGCCCTGCTCTTTGGCCGCTTTGTAGATGCGCTGGGCCGCAAAGCTCCAGCTCAGGATGCCGCGGGCCTGTTCTACGCCAAGGTAGCCGTACAGCACCCCCGGCGCGTCGCAGATGAGGGTGAAGGGAAACTCGGCCCCCTGTGTGGCCTTTGCCACCATGCGGGGCGAGGAACGCACCACGCAGGCCAGCCGCACGCCGCGCAGTCTGGGCAGGGTCTGCAGGTAGCGGGTCAGGTATTCCCGCGTGACAGGGTGGTCAAAGGCAGGCAGGAAGATCATGACAAGAGGGTGCTCCCCTTCGCACAGCTTGTAAAAATCATTGCCCGGTGTGGTGGGGGTATCAAAGGTGAAACGGGGGATGGAGGTGCCCACCAGATGTTCTGACTTCATGCCGCAATGCACATCCTTTCCATATTCAGGGAAATAAAAAAATCCACACACTGTCTCTGTTTTTGCAGAGGACAGCGGTGGATGGATTGCTATAAAAAGATCCCGCCCGGTCGTCTGCGGTCAATCAAACCTACCCTTACGGACAGGTGGGTGCCCTGTCTCCGGGTTCGCGCTTCCTCATCGAGCCTTCATGGTCGCCCCATGACGGGGAGGTCTGCAATCCACCGGGGAACTCCAAGCTCCCGTTGAATGATTAGTAGGATCATATAAACCGCAACAAATCGAGCCGGGCAGGAAGTTTTGCCGGGTAATTTGTCTGGAATTATTCTTCGATGTCGTACTCGTCGCTCAGGCGCTCTTCAAACAGCTTGCCCAGCTCCAGCAGCAGCTCGTCGTCGTCCACGACGTCCAGATACTCGCCTTCATCATCCTCGCCAACGCTCAGAATGACCAGCTGAGCATTCTCAGCTTCCTCTTCGGTCTCGGCGTATTCCACAGCAGCCAGATAATGCACACCCTTGTGGTCCAGCGCATCGATCACCTCAAATGTGATCTCGTTGCCGTCCTCATCCTCCAGGGTCATCAGGTCGGCTGATCTTCTTCGGTATTAGGGTTCTTGATTTCGTCAGACATAGATATTGTCTCCTGTATCGTGTCATAAAACGGGCTGTTTGTGTGCCGCCCGCTTGGCCTGCATATAGTGTAGCGTTTTTTTGCCTGCTCGTCAAGATGCTTTTTCGCACAGAAATTGTGCAGCAAATTTTCACGCATTTGCTCTCGCACTCTGCGGCAGAATATGATATACTATCCTCTGAATCTTCTGTGCACGGTGTGCCGTGCAGGTTACTATAGAGTATGGAGCGTGGGCGGAAATGATGCATAAAAAAAGATGGGCGGCGTTTGTGCTGGCAGCGGCGCTGGCGCTGACGGGCTGCAGTGCCGGGAGCTTTCTGCACTTTGGCAAAGGCAGCGGCGGCAGTACAGTCCAGAAGATCGACCGCCCGGCAGTGGAATCGGCAGAGCTGCAGTTTGCCCACCTGCGGCGGGGGACACCATTGCGGTGTTTGATACCTCGGCAGGCGTGTTCAAGGCGGTGCTTTTCCCGGACAAGGCCCCGCAGGCCTATGATAACTTTGCAGGCCTTGTGCAGGCAGGCTACTACAACGGCCTGACCTTCTCCCGCGTGGAGAGCGGCTTTGTGGTGGAAGCCGGGCAGGGGGCCGACGGCAGGGGCAGTACCATCTGGAACGGCAGCCGCTACCCGGCTGAGACCACCGACAGCCTGCACCATTATTCCGGTGCCTGTGTATGGGCACCGATGCTTCCGGCGAGTGCGCCAGCGTTTTTTACGTGATGCAGACGCTGCCGGGAGACCAGTCGGTGACGCAGGAGCTTGTGGACCAGATGAACAGCGCGGGCTACCGCGCAGAGGTGGTTTCGGCCTATCAGACCGCCGGCGGCGCGCCTTATCTTGACTACACCGATACCGTGCTGGGGCAAGTGTACGAGGGCATGGACGTGGTGGATGCCATCGGCCAGACCGCCGTGGACGAAAACCAGAAGCCCCGTGAGGACATCACCATCAACAGCGTGAGCATTACGCAGTACGAATAAGAAAAAGGACACCGTCAGGTGTCCTTTTTCTTATATCTCTCCCGGGTGCTCCTTCCGCCATGCAAGATAATCGTCCAGAATGACCGTGGCGCTCACAGAGTCCAGAATTTCCTTCCGCTTTGTGCCAAAGGTGCCGCTCTCGTCCAGAATGTCGGCGGCGGCGCAGGTGGTCTGCCGCTCGTCCACATGCGTACCGGCAGGCCGCTCCAGATCTCGACCGTTTTTGCCAGCTTGCGGCTCTTGGCGGCGCGCTCGCCATCGGTGCCGTCCATGTTCAGCGGCAGGCCGATCACGATCAGCTCGGCTCCGATCTCCTTGGCCACCTCGCATACCCGGGCGGCTACCTTGTTGCGGGCTTTCAGGGTGATCTGCGGGTGATGGCCGTTGTAAGGAACTCGGTGCGGTCACAGGTGGCAAGGCCGGTGCGGCTGTCGCCGTAATCAACAGCTAAAATTTTCATACAGGCTTCCTCTCTTGTGTGGAAAAGTTTATCGGTTCAAGTGTACCACGCTGCAGGCTAAAGGGTAGATAATAACACTTTTTTTGAGAGGATTTTCGTGTTACAATAAACACAGATCGTTTTTTTAGGAGGAAGTGCCCCATGCTCAAACTGGTTTTAGGCGGCTCCGGCAGCGGCAAAACGACGCTGCTCTATTCCCGCATCCGTGCCCGGGCCGAGGCAGGCCGGCGCAGCATCCTGCTGGTGCCGGAACAGTTCACTTCCAGCACGGAGGGCCGCATCTACCGGGAACTGGGCGATGCTCTTTCCGGCATGGTGGAAAGCTTTTCCTTCACGAGTCTGGCCGAGCGCATCCTCTCTGCCGAGGGCGGCGCGGCGGTGCAGACCCTTTCGGACGCGGGCCGCGCCGTGCTGGTGCGCCGCGCGCTGGAAGAGCTGCAGGATCATGTGCATTACTACTACCGCCACCGCCGCAGTGCGGCCTTCTGCCAGATGGCGGCCCAGACCATCGACGAGCTGAAAAGTGCCGGCCTTTCCGGCGCACAGCTGGCAGAGCTTGCGCCGGACTGCGGGCCGGAAAGCGGCAAGCTGAGCGAGCTGGCACTGATCTTTCAGGGGTACGAAACGCTGCTGGCGGGCACCGGCATGGACCCCGCCGACCGGCTGGAGCTGGCGGCTGACCGGCTGGAAGCCGCTCTTGCCCGGGGTGAACTGCCGGACTTTCTGCGGGAGCGGGAAGTGTTCATTGACGAGTTCGATACCTTCAACGCACCCAAAAAGCGGCTGATGGGCGCGATGCTGGCGGCGCTGCCGCCGTCACGGTGGCCCTGTGCGACGACGGTGTGCCCATGGTGCCGGGGATATGGGGCTTTTTCCGGCGCAAAGCAGGTGGCCGCACAGCTGCGGCAGCTGGCCCGCAAAAACGGTGCTGATGCGGCAGTGCCGGAGCTGCTGCGCCGCGACCTGCGCCATAAGGATGCGCCCGGCCTTGCGGCTGTGACAGAGCTTTTGGAGACTGGCACCTGTGAGGTGCCGCCCGCTGCGCCGGAGGTGCGGCTGTTTGCCGCTGCCAGCCGGGAAGAGGAAGCCCGCTGCACCGCTGCGGCCATCCGCCGCCTGATGCGGCAGGGCGTGCGCTGCGGCAAAATGGCCGTGGTCTGCCGCAATATCCCGGATTACCGTGCGGCCATCCGGTACGAGTTCCGCATGGCAGATATCCCGCTTTACTGCGATGAACCCACCACCCCGGAGTTCAGCGCCCCGGCTACGGCGGTGCGTGCACTGCTGGCACTGCTGCGCGGTGCGGATATGACCGAAAACCTGACCATTCTTGCCAAGACCGGCCTGTGCGCTCTGACCGAGCCGCAGGTCTGCGCGCTGGAAAACTATGCCTATACCTGGTCACCCAATGCGGCGGCATGGCGCACAAAATTTGAGAAAAGCCCCAAGGGCTTCGGCGAAAATGAACTGTCCGATGAGGATGCAAAAACGCTGGAGGATGCCGAGACTGCCCGCCAGCTGCTGGTAACAGCCGTGGACGAACTGCGCAGCAAGGTGCGGGGCGGCAGCGCCGAACAGATCAGCCGGGAACTGTATTTCTGCCTGAAAAAGCTGGGTGCAGAAGAGCAGCAGGCAGCGCTGGTGGAAGCCGTCCGCACTGCCCGGGGCATCCCGGCGGCAGAGGAAGCGGCCCGCGAGTGGAACGTGGTGATGCAGCTGCTCAACGAGATGGCCCACCTGCTGGGCGGGCAGGGTGTGACCCTTGCAGAATATGAGGACCTGTTCAGCCTGCTGCTGCGCTCTTCGGACCTTGGGCATATCCCGCAGACGCTGGATGCTGTGGTGCTGGCAAGCGCGGGCAAAATGCGTCTGGACGCGCCGGACTATGTGTTCGTGCTGGGCCTTGCGGAGGGCGAATTTCCCTGTGCACCGTCCGAGACGGGCCTTCTGACCCACGCCGACCGCGATGTTCTGATGGCAAAGCAGATCGATCTGCCGGACTGCTTTGAGAACCGCGTGGTGCGCGAGCAGGTGTGCGTTTACAAAGCCCTCACCGCACCGGCAAAGGGGTTGTGGCTCAGCTGGCCCAAGGGGCAGGGCAAGACCCTGTGCGCAGCGCTGGAACCCATCGTGGAGACCCTGCACCCGGCGGCACCGGAGCTGGAGCTTCCCGACCTTGCGGCTACCCCCGCCGATGCACTGGATACGCTGGGCGGCTGGCCGCTGACCGACACGGAACGCGCCAGCCTGACTGAGGCGCTGCGTCTGCCGCAGACGGATGCACCCCGGGGCCTTGCGCTGCTGCGCCGCATGGAGGAGGACCCGCCCCGACAGGTGAACGATCTGTCTGCGCTGAGCGGCCTGCTGGGGCAGCGGCTGCGCATCTCGCCCAGCCAGCTGGAAAAATACTATACCTGCCGTTACGGCTATTTTTTGCAGTATGTGCTGGGCCTGAAGCCCCGCAGACGGGCCGAGCTTTCTGCCGACCAGAGCGGCACCCTGATGCACTGGGTGCTGCAGATGGCGCTGGACCCGCACCCGGATGCGGATAATCCCTGCGCCGGGCTGGCCCCATTTCTGGAGCTGGACGATGATGCATGGCAGGCCTTGCCAGCCTGCTGGTGGACGAATATGCAAAGCGTTATCTGCCGGAGGATACGGCCCGGTTCGCCTATCTGCTCTCGCGGCTCAAAAAAAGCATGACAAGCCTTTTGTGCTACCTGCGGGACGAACAGAAGCAGTCCTGCTTCCACCCGGCAGCCTGTGAGCTGCGCATCGGCTCCGGGGAGGACGCCGTGCCCGGGCAGGTGTATCATCTCTCGGACGGGCGCACCGTGCAGCTGGTGGGCACGGTGGATCGTGCCGACGAGTGGGTGGAGGAAGACGGCACCCGCTGGGTGCGGGTGGTGGACTATAAGACCGGCACCAAAAAACTGAACCTGAAAGAGGTATACTGCGGGCTGGACTGTCAGATGCTTTTGTATCTGTTCAGCCTGACGCGGGATAAGAGCGGCCGCTTTACCGGTGCGGAACCGGCAGGCGTGCTGTACCTGCTGGCAGACCCGGCCCCCAAGACCACCAACCGCCAGCAGGCACAGCAGGACGTGCAGTACGAGCTGGACGGCCTTGTGAGGGACGAGCAGAAGGTGTTCGATGCCATGGATGCGGATGAGACGGGCCGCTACCTGCCCTTTGGCTACCGCAACGGTGTACCCAGCCCCGGCCAGAAGGATAAGCGTGCCGATATTGCAAAGCTCAACCGCATCCAGCTGCATCTGGATGATCTTGTCACCCAGATGGGCCAGCAGCTTTACGATGGGCAGATCGCTGCAGAACCGCTGGTGGCCGGGGCGGGCAGGAACCCCTGCGTCTGGTGCGACTACAGCTTTATCTGCTGTCACGAGACCGGCATCGGCGAGCGGGCACTGGAAGCCCCGGCCAAACCCTTTGAGCCGGAAGAGACTGAGAACGAGAAGGAAGGTGAGCAGGCATGAGTGAGCCCAAATGGACTCCGGCCCAGCGCGCTGCTATTGAGGACCGGGGTGGTGCGCTGCTGGTGAGCGCAGCGGCGGGCAGCGGCAAAACAGCCGTGCTGACCGAACGCGCCGTGCGGCTCGTCACCGATCCGGACCACCCGGTGGATGCGGACAAACTGCTCATCGTCACCTTTACCAATGCGGCGGCGGCAGAGCTGCGGGCACGCATCGGGCAGGCACTGCTGCGGCTCAGCCAGCAGCAGCCCCACAACACGAGCCTGCGCCGCCAGCGGATGCTTTTGCAGCGAGCACCCATCTGCACCATTGACGCGTTCTGTCTGGACCTGCTGCACAAGCACTTTCAGGCACTGGACATCCCGCCGGACTTTGCCCCGGCAGACCCAGGCAGCGTGGAGGTGCTGCGGGCTTCGGCGCTGGCCGAAACGCTGGAAAATGCCTACCGCGACCCGGACTTCTGTGCCTTTGCAGACCTTTACGGCAAGGGCCGCACCGATCAGGCCGCAGGCAATACCATCCTGCATGTGTACGATTTTCTGCGTGCTCTGCCGGACTACGACCGCAGGCTGGACGAATATCTGACACCATGGCAGCGGGAAAACGGCTTTGCTTTTACCTGCTGGCATGACCTGCTGCTGGCGGAAGCGGCCCGCTGCGCAAAGGCCGCGCGGGAACTGCTGACGGCAGCACTGGCAGACTGTAAGGAAGATTTTGTCCTTGCACAGGTACAGGCCGAGGAAAAAGGCAAGACCGCTGCTTCCAAGGCAAAGGCCGTGGCCGGTGTCAACGATAAATTTGCAGAGCCGCTCTCCCGGCTGGAAAGCGCCGCCGCCCTGCTGGGCGAGGTGGAACGGCTGGCTGCGGCAGGGCAGTGGACACCGCTGTACGATAAGCTGACACCCTATGTGCTGGGCATGGAGGAGATGCCCGGCTTCAAGGGCATGAAAAAACGGCTGACCGGCGATCATAAGGCGGCGGTCAGGACCCGCGCAGACGAAGCCGCCAAGCTGTTTGAGCACATTACGGAGCTTGTCTCCTGCAGCGAGGAGGAAGCCGAAGCGGACCGCAGAGCGGCCCTGCCCCGGCTGCGGGCGCTGTTTGCCGCCGTGCGGGATTTTGATGCCCGCTTCTCGGCAAAGAAAAAGGAACGCAAGCTGCTGGAATTCAGCGATTTTGAGCATCAGGCCCTGCGGCTGCTGCGCACACCGGATGGCGTGTGCACCCCGCTGTGCCAGAGCATCCGGCACAGCTATGCCGCCGTGATGGTGGACGAATATCAGGACACGAACGCTTTGCAGGATGCCATTTACCGCTGCCTTGCTTCCCCGGCGGGGGATGACCTGTTCCTTGTGGGCGACCTGAAGCAGAGCATCTACCGCTTCCGTCAGGCCGACCCCAGCATCTTCCGGGCTAAGCTGAACGCATGGGCACCGTTGCCCAGCGGCACTGCCCGCCCCCGCCCGGAGGAGGGTACGGCAGGCGGAAACGCTCTGCTGGCGCTGGATGCGAACTTCCGCTCCGCCCCGCAGGTGGTGGCAGGCATCAACTTTATCTTTGAACAGCTCATGACTCCCCAGCTGGGAGATACGGCTTACGGCGACGGCCAGCGGCTGGTGTGCGGTGCACCCGGCGAATACGCCGGCAGCGTGGAAGCGCACTTCCTGCCCGACGACACCGCTGAGACCGACGCGGCGTGGATCGCCCAGCGCGTTGAAGAACTGGTGAAAAACGGCGAACCAGTGCGGGACGGCAACTCCACCCGCCCGGTGCAGTACGAGGATTGCTGCATCCTGCTGGCGGCGCGCGGCGACTTCCTCGCTTATGAGGAAGCGCTCACGGCCCGGGGCATCCCGGTGTATGCGGATGCGCGCGAAAACCTGATGGAAGCAGCGCACATCCGGCCGCTGATCTCGCTTTTGAAGGTCATCGACAACCCGGCGCAGGATATCTACCTTGCCGCCGCCATGCTGGGGCCGATGTTCGGCTTTACGGACGACGACCTTGTACGCCTGCGTGCCCAGAGCGCCGCAATGCAGAAAAAGGCGCAGGAGGAACAGGGCGCGAAGGAAACGGGCAAAAGGGCTTCCCGCATGAGTCTGTACGGTGCAGTGCTGCAGGTGGTGCAGAATGGTGATGAAACTCCGTTCACCCGAAAGGTGAAAGACTTTTATGACCGACTCACCGCACTGCGGCGCATGGCCCGCAGTGCCCCGGCAGAACAGCTGCTGGAAGAAATCTTTGTCTCCACCGGCTATCTTGCTGCGCTGGGCGTACTGGAAAACGGTGCGCACCGCCGGGAAGATGCCCGGCGCTTTGCGGCTTTCTGCGCACAGACCGGTGCAAACGGCATCTCGGCGCTGGTGCGTGCCATCGACGCGGCGGCGCAGGCCGGTTCTACCGGGCAGGACACTGTGCCCGGCGGTGCGCGGCCTGGCTGTGTGACCATTATGACCATCCACCGCTCTAAAGGCCTGCAGTTCCCGGTGGTGTTCGTGGGCGACACGGCCCGGCACTTCAACCTGAGCGACACTTACCAGCGGTGCTGCTGCACCGGGAATACGGCGCGGGCCTGCGCCTGCGCCCGGAACAGGGCGAGAGCATGTACAAGACTGCAGCCTACGCAGCCCTTGCCAGCGTCCATGCGCAGGAAACGCGCAGCGAGCAGATGCGCCTTTTATATGTGGCGCTCACCCGTGCACAGGATAAGCTGATCCTCACGGTGCCGCTGGGCATGACCAAGACCGGCAATCCCTTTGCCAAGGCGGCAGCATTCCTTGCTGCGGCGCGGGAGAAACGCTGAACCAGCAGGCGGGCAGCTTTGCCGACTGGCTGCGTGCAGCACTGCTGGTGCATCCCTTCGGCGGGCCGCTGCGGCGGCTGGCAGGAGATCTGGAACTGCCCTTTGTGTTTACGGAAAGCGAGATCATGATCACGGTGCAGGAAGCTCAGCCGGAGCCGGAAACACCGGAACAGGAAACGGAAGCGGCAGAGCCTGTCCCGGCAGACCCGGCATTGGTGGCTCAGCTGCAGGAGGGCTTTGCATGGCGGTATCCGGCGGCAAAACTGGCTGCGGTGCCCGCCAAGGTCAGCGTGACCAGCATCGTGCACAAGGCCGAGCAGACCACGCTGGAACGCCCTGCCTTTCTCTCCAAGGACGGCCTGACCGCCGCCGAGATGGGCACGGCTCTGCACGCTTTTCTGGAACATGCGGACTTTGCCTCCCTTGCTGCTGCCAAAGCAGCGGGCACGCTGGAGGAAGCCATCCTTGCAGAGCGCCAGCGGCAGGTGGACAGGCAGCTTGTGGCCCCGGAGATCGCGGAAAAGCTGGATGTGAGCCGGATCCGCCGCTTTGTGGAAGGCGAGGCTTTTGCAAAGATCTGCGCAGCTGAAAAGGTGCTGCGGGAGCTGGCCTTCATCACGGCGCTGCCCGCGTCGGCCGTGCTGACGGCACAGGGAGCTTCCGTGCAGGAAGCCGCCGCCGTGCAGGATGAGCAGGTGCTGGTGCAGGGCATTGCAGACCTTGTGCTGGTGTTCCCGGACCATCTGGAACTGCTGGATTACAAGACCGACCGCCGCAAGACCGAAGCGGACTTCCTGAGCGCCTACCGCCCGCAGCTGAACCTCTATGCCCTTGCCATCGATAAGCGCTTTGCACCGAAGAAGGTAACGTATAAGGGCATCTACTCGCTGGAGCTGGGGAGGCTGATCGAAGCATAAGGAAAACGGGCTCGCCCTCTCAGTCTCGCATTTGCTCGACAGATTCCCCTTTTTGTCGCAATAGCGACAGAGTGGGGAATGTGGCATTGCGTAAGCAATGACGGAGAGGGCGAGGACGCTATCGGAAACTTACTCCTTTTTCAAAAGTCATATTTTTCCCGCAAAACGCATAAAAAGTGCTTGACAGCGCTTTCTGCCTGTGGTAAAATAACCGGGTAAAGAAAGCAGCTACGGCCTGTGCCGCGCTCGCCTTGCGAGGGAAAGATCCCCCGGGCTATACCTGAAGGCAGTTCATTGTGAGTGGACTGCGGCTTTGAGTGAATTTTTGCGCGGCTGTCCTGAAAATGGGCGGCCGCGTTTTCTATGCCAAATATTGCAACAAAATGGATTTTGTTTGGAGGTGCATTCATTATCGCTACCGCTGGAAAGTCGAAGGAACTGGAGATCAACGGTCAGATCCGTGACCGTGAGGTCCGTCTGATCGGTGCAGACGGCGAGCAGAAGGGCGTTGTGTCCATTCAGGTGGCCATGCGCGCTGCTGAAGATGCTGGTCTGGATCTGGTCAAGATCGCACCGCAGGCTGTTCCGCCTGTGTGCAAGGTGCTGGATTACGGCAAGTACCGTTTTGAACAGCAGAAGAAGGAGAAGGAAGCCAAGAAGAACCAGAAGGTGGTCGAAGTTAAAGAGACCCGCCTTTCGCTCAACATTGACACCAACGACTTCAATACCAAGCTGAACCAGACTGCCAAGTTCCTGGCAGCTGGCCACAAGGTTAAGGTTTCGATCCGCTTCCGCGGCCGTGAAATGGCGCACAGTGCTCTGGGCGCAGACGTGCTGAAACGTTTTGCCGAGGCTCTGCCTCAGGCATCCACCGATAAGCCGCCGGTGCTCGAGGGCCGCACGATGTCCATTCTGCTGATCCCGAAACCCAATAAGGACTAATTTTAGGAGGAAACTAAAATGGCTAAGATGAAACTGAAGACGCACTCCGGCGCTAAGAAGCGCTTTAAGCTGACCAAGAACGGCAAGATCAAGCGCGGCCACGCATTCCGCAGCCACATCCTGACCAAGAAGACCACCAAGCTGACCCGTGGCTACCGTCAGCCCAGCTACGTTGATAAGACCAACGCAGCTACCATCAAGAGCATGCTGCCCTACGCCTAAGAGCGAGCCGCAGGCAAACACATTCTATTGAGACAACTAAAGGAGATATAAAAAATGGCACGTATCAAGGGCGCAACCATGACTCACAAACGTCGTAAGAAGATGCTGAAGCTGGCCAAGGGCTTCTACGGCTGCAAGAGCAAGCACTTTAAGATGGCCAAGCAGCAGGTCATGAAGAGCGGCAACTACGCTCTGGCTGGCCGCCGCATGAAGAAGCGTCAGTTCCGCAACCTGTGGATCTGCCGCATCAACAACGCAGTTCGTCCTCTGGGCATGAACTACTCCACCTTCATGGCTGGTCTGAAGAAGGCTGGCATCGAGCTGAACCGCAAGATGCTGTCTGAGATGGCTATTAACGATCCCAAGAGCTTTGCAGCTCTGGTCGAGACCGTCAAGAACGCCTGATTAGGAACTTGAATCGTGACGCCCGCGCGTATACGCGGGCGTCCGTTTTGTATCCGGGGTTCTTACGGCAGGGGAACATGTTTTTCAGGGCAGCGCCCTGCCGCAGGAACGCTTTGTGGCAGACGCTGCCCTTTTTGCATTTTTTGAACAAGACGGCAGACTAATTTTTGAACGACAGTACAGCGAAAGGTTGAATACACACGATGGACGAAAAAATCACCAGCCGGGAAAACGCAAAGATCAAATACGCCTGCCGCCTTTCTTCCAGCGCGGCATTCCGCCGCAGCGAGGGCCGCTTTCTGGCCGAGGGCCGCAAGCTCTGCCCGGAGCTTGCCCGCGGTGCGCAGCTGGAGACCTTATTTTATACGGAGAGCGCTATGGCAAAGTGCCCGGAGCTTGCCGGGCTGCCCGGTGAACACTACCTTGTGGAAGACCATGTGGCCGATAAGCTGGCCGATGTGGGCACCCATCAGGGGGTGTTCGGCGTGTTCCGCACCCCGGTGCACACATTGGACGAAGTGAAGGCCGGCGGGCGGTATCTGGCGCTGGAACGAGTGCAGGACCCCGGCAATGTGGGCACCCTGCTGCGCTCTGCTGCGGCCTTTGGCTTTGACGGTGTGATCCTGAGCGACGGCTGTGCCAGTGTGTATGCCCCCAAGACCCTGCGCGCTTCCATGGGTGCGGCAGTACGCATCCCGGTGATCGAAGCCGGTGCCATGCCCGATGCCATCACCCGGCTGCGGGAAAAGGGCATCACCTGCCTTGCTGCCGCGCTGTACAAGTCTCAGCCGCTGAGCGCGGCGCAGGCAAGCTGCCCCGGCGGCGTCTGCGTCGTCATCGGCAGCGAGGGTCAGGGCCTGACCGATGAGACCATTGCTGCCTGCAGCAGCACGGTGCGCATCCCCATGACCGACCGGGTGGAAAGCCTGAATGCCGGCATTGCGGGCAGCATCCTGCTGTGGCATTTCCGGGAGGAAAGCCTATGAGCGGCCTTGCAGGGCAGACCAGCCTTTTCCCGCCGGAGCCTGCCCCGGATCCGCTGCTGTGCTGGCTGTGGCTGGCCCATGTGCTTGGCCCGGCCAGCGTTCACGCGGGCCGTGTGCTGGATGCCTTTGGCGGTGCACAGGAAGCATGGGAAGCCCGCGATACGGCAGAATTTCGTCTTGCAGCGGGAGAGGCAGCAGCTCTGCGGGCGCAGCAGCTGGCCCCGGAACAGTACCACCCGCTGGTGATGCGGTGCGATGATCTGGGTGTGCGCATCCTGCCGTTTGACGATCCGGACTATCCGCTGGCGTTTTCCCGCATCCCGGATATGCCGCTGGTGCTCTACTGCACCGGCGATCCGCTCTGGCTCAACGAGCCGGGCGCGGTGGGCATCGTGGGCAGCCGCAAGCCTACCGAATACGGCCTGAACGCAGCGGCGGACATTGGCGGGGAACTGGCCCAAAGCGGCGCTTTGATCGTCAGCGGCCTTGCGGACGGGCTGGACAGCGCCGGGCACCGCGCTGCTGTCAAAAACAACTGCCCTACCATTGCTGTGATGGGCGTGCCCATCGACCGCACCTATCCTGCGGCCAATGTGGTGCTGCGGCACAAGATCGAGCAGAAGGGCTGCGTGATCAGTGAGTACCCGCCCCGCAGTGAGGGCGTTGGCCCAAATGGATTTTTGCAGCGCAACCGGCTCATTGCGGCGCTCAGCTCTGCATTGCTGGTGGTGGAAGCGCAGGAAAAAAGCGGCACCATGTCCACCGTGTCTCACGCCGAACGCTATGGCAAGCCGGTGTTCGCGGTGCCAGGCAGCATCTACTCGCCCAATTCCGCAGGCACAAACGGCCTTTTGCGGGACGGCAGAGCACGTGCCGTGTGTTCTGCTGCTGACCTGCTTGGCCCGCTGGGCCTGCACCGGCAGAGCGCAGCGGCGGTGACGGCAAAGCAGCCGGAGCCTCTGAGCGAGAACGAGCGGAAGGTGCTTTCCTGCATCGGGCCGCAGCCCCTTGGCATTGAGGAGCTTTGCGTGCGCAGCGGCCTGCCTACAGCGATGCTGCTGGGCACCCTGATGAAGCTGGAGCTTTCCGGCCGGGTGCTGTGCATGCCGGGCAAGCGGTATGTGATAAAATAGTATAATTTCTGCTGGCGCAGCACACAACAGCTGTGGTATGATATAAAAATAGAGAATCCCGTACTGTGCAGTTGCACGGTGCGTTCCTGATAGAGAAGAAAGAAAATTTGAAATGGGAGTAAACTCGAATGGCGAAACTGGTTATCGTGGAGTCGCCTGCTAAGGCGAAAACCATTGGCAAGTATCTGGGCGATGATTACGAGGTCACCGCAAGCATGGGCCATATCCGTGACCTGCCCGCTTCCCAGCTGGGCATCGATGTGGAGCACGGCTATGCCCCACAGTACATCAGCATCAAAGGCAAGGAAAAGCTCATCAAGGAATTGAAGAGCAAGGCCAAACACGCAGACGGCGTGCTGCTGGCAACCGACCCGGACCGTGAGGGCGAAGCCATCAGCTGGCATCTGGCAAACATTCTGGGGCTGGACCCCCACGAGCCGAACCGTGTGACCTTTGACGAGATCACCAAAAAGGGCGTGAAGGAGGGCATGGCCCATCCCCGCGCCATCGACGAAGATCTGTTCAACGCACAGCAGGCCCGCCGTGTGCTGGACCGTCTGGTGGGCTACAAGCTCAGCCCGTTCCTCTGGCGCAAGGTGCGCCGGGGCCTTTCCGCAGGCCGCGTGCAGAGCGTGGCCGTGCGCCTGATCGATGACCGCGAAAAGGAGATCGAGAGCTTCAAGCCCGACGAATACTGGAACGTGGATGCCACCCTCGGCGCAGGCCACAAGAGTTTTACCGCCCGGCTGGCCACCGATGCCAGCGGCAAAAAGCTGCTGCCCAAAAGCGAAGCCGAGGCCCGCGCCATTGAAAAGGGTCTGGAAGGGGCCGAGTACGTGGTGGCAGAGCTGAAAAAGGGCAAGCGGGCAAAGCAGCCCACTCCGGCCTTCATCACCAGTACCCTGCAGCAGGAGGCATCCCGCCGCTTGGGCTTTACGGCCACCCGCACCATGCGCGCTGCCCAGACCCTGTACGAAGGCGTGGACATTGCAGGCCACGGCACCATGGGTCTGATCACCTACATGCGTACCGACAGCCTGCGCATCTCGGATGAAGCCGTTGCCGCCGCAAAGGAATATATCGCAGGGGCCTACGGTGAAGCCTATATCTGCCCCTACAAGCGCACATGGAAGACCAAGAGCGCCACTGCCGCACAGGATGCCCACGAGGCCATCCGTCCCTCGGTGCCGTCCCTGACACCGGACGAGGTGGACAAGAGCATCAGCGGCGACACAGCAAAGCTCTACCGCATGATCTGGAGCCGCTTCATGGCCAGCCAGATGGCAGACTGCCAGCAGGACACCGTGTCCGTCACGGTCAGCGCGGCGGACTACCGTTTCAAGGCCAGCGGCTATACCGTTACCTTTGACGCTTCACCGTCCTGTACGAGGAAGCCACCGACGAAAAGGAAAAGAAGGAGACCGCCCTGCCTCCGCTGGAGCAGGGTCAGGTGCTGAAGCTGCGCGACCTGAAGAGCGAGCAGAAGTTCACCCAGCCGCCCGCCCGCTACACCGAAGCGACCCTCATCAAGGCACTGGAAGAAAACGGCATCGGTCGTCCTTCCACCTACGCACCCATTATCACCACCATCATCGACCGCGGCTATGTGGAGCGCGACCAGAAAAAGCTCAAGCCCACTCTGCTGGGCCGGGCGGTGGATGGCCTGATGCTGGAGCAGTTCCCCCACATCGTGGATGTGGACTTCTCTGCCCAGATGGAAAAGAATCTGGATAAGATCGAGAGCGGCAAGGCCGACTGGCACAAGACCGTGGATGACTTCTATCAGGGCTTTGCTGCCAGTCTGGAGCAGGCCGAAAAGAACATGGAAGGCAAGAAGGTCAAGGTGCCGGATGAGCCTTCCAGTGAGGTATGCGACCTGTGCGGCCGGCCCATGGTCATCAAGGTGGGCAAGTACGGCAAGTTTTTGGCCTGCAGCGGCTTCCCGGAGTGCCGGGGCACAAAGCGCTGGTCAAGGATACCGGCGGCATCTGCCCCAAGTGCGGCAAGGGCCGTATGCTGGAGCGCAAAAGCTCCAAGGGCCGCATCTATTATGGCTGCGAGCGCTACCCGGACTGCGACTTTATGACATGGGACATGCCGGTGCCCACCAAGTGCCCCAAGTGCGGCAGCACCATGTTCCGCAAAGGCTCCAAGCTGTATTGCGCAAAGGAAGGCTGCGGCTACGAGATGCCGGTGCCGAAAAAGGACTAAAAGGATAAAACTATGAACTATAAAGTAACCGTGCTGGGCGCTGGTCTTGCGGGCTGTGAAGCCGCCCTCTGGCTGGCTGGCAAGGGCGTGCAGGTAGACCTGTACGAACAGAAGCCCGTGCATTTTTCGCCCGCACACAAAAGCGCAGGCTTTGCGGAGCTGATCTGCTCCAACAGCCTGAAAGCTGAGCGGCTGGACTCTGCTTCCGGCCTGCTGAAGGAAGAAATGCGCCGGATGGGCAGCCAGCTGTTGACCGCCGCCGAGACGGCCCGCGTGGCCGCTGGCGGTGCGTTGGCGGTGGACCGCGATGCATTCAGCGCCGAAGTGACCCGCATGGTGGAAAGCTGTGAAAATATCACTGTCCACCGGGAGCAGGTGGAGCACATCGATGCATCTGCCCCCATTCTGGTGGCTACCGGCCCATTGACCGACGGCGCACTGGCCGATGAGATCGGGGCCTTGACCGGTGACGAGCGGCTGCACTTCTACGATGCCGTGGCCCCCATCGTCACCGCTGAAAGTCTGGACTACAACAAGGTGTTTGCCGCCTCCCGCTATGACCGGGGCGAGGCCGACTACCTGAACTGCCCTTTCAACAAGGAAGAGTACGAGAATTTCCACGCAGCTCTCGCTTCGGCAGAGCGTGCCCCGCTGCACGACTTTGACACCGGGGCCGAGCAGTCTGCTCAGCCCGACCCGGATGCCCACGGCAAAAAGGCCGACACCGTCACGGTCTACGAGGCTGTATGCCCATCGAGATCATGGCCGCCCGGGGTGCCGACACCATGCGCTTCGGTCCCCTGCGCCCGGTGGGCCTTGTGAATCCCAACACCGGCCACCGTCCGTGGGCCAATGTACAGCTGCGCGCCGAGAACAAGGAGCGCACCCTGTATAACATCGTGGGCTTCCAGACAAACCTCAAGTGGGGCGAACAGAAGCGGGTGTTCAGCATGATCCCCGGGCTGGAAAATGCCGAGTTTGTGCGGTACGGTGTCATGCACCGCAACACCTTCCTCGATGCGCCCCGGGTGCTCAGCGCCCAGCTGTGCCTGAAAGAACACCCCAATGTGTTCTTTGCGGGCCAGATCACCGGCTTTGAGGGCTATATGGAAAGCGCTGCCTGCGGCCTGCTGGCGGCCCGCAGCCTGTATGCCCGGCTGGAAGGCAAAGAACTGCCCGCCCCGCCTGTGGATACTATGTGCGGTGCGCTGGTGCAGTACCTGACCACCGAGAACAAGCACTTCCAGCCCATGGGCGCGAATATGGGCATCCTTCCTCCGCTGCCGGAGGAGAGCCGCCCGCGGGACAAGCGCCTGCGTTACATGGCACAGGCTCAGCGCGCTGTTGCCAGCTTCCAGCACTGGCTGGATGAAACTTCTCTTTAAGAAGGGAGAAAAACTATGAAGATTATCGTGGACATGATGGGCGGCGACAACGCCCCTCTGGCGGTGCTGGAGGGTGCCGCACAGGCCGTGAAAGAGTACGGCGTCACCGTCGTAGGTGTGGGCGACGAAGCGCTGGTGCGCAAGACCGCACAGGAGAACAGCATCCCGCTGGATGGCATTGAGCTGGTGAACTGCACCGAGGTCATCGACATGTGCGATGAGCCTGCCCGCGCCATCCGCCAGAAGAAGGATTCCTCCATCGTGGTGGGCCTGAACATGCTCAAGGACGGCAAGGGTGATGCCTTTGTTTCCGCCGGCAGCACCGGTGCGCTGCATGTGGGCGCAAGCCTGATCGTGCGCACCCTCAAGGGCATCAAGCGCCCGGCTCTGGCTACCATGGTGCCCGCCAAAAAGCAGGCTTATCTGCTGCTGGACTGTGGTGCCAATGTGGAGTGCCGCCCCGAGATGCTGGCGGCGTTCGCTGTCATGGGCAGCTGCTATGTGAATAAGGTGGAAGGCCGCCGCAGCCCCAGCGTGGCGCTGGCCAACAACGGTGCGGAGGAGAGCAAGGGCACCCCCATGCTCAAGGAAGCCCATCAGCTGCTCAAGACCACCCCCGGCATCCGCTTTGTGGGCAACATCGAACCCCGCGATGTGCCGGGTGGCGAAGTGGATGTGGTGGTGTGCGACGGCTTTACCGGCAATGTGATCCTCAAGCTGACCGAGGGCGTGGCAAAAATGCTGCTGGGCATGCTGAAACAAATGTTCCTCGCAAACCTCGGCGGCAAGCTGGCCTATCTGCTGCTCAAGGGCAGCGTGGCAGACCTGAAGCACCAGATGGACAGCGAGGAGTACGGCGGCGCACCCTTCCTGGGGGCCAAGCAGCCGGTCATCAAGGCCCACGGCTCTTCCAAGGCCAAGGGCATCAAGAACGCCATCCGTCAGGCAAAGATCTGCGTGGAGAACGATCTGTGCGGCACCATGCAGTCTGCGCTGGACGAGCTGGCTGCGGCACAGAAAACTGAGGAATAAAAGGGAGTAAAAACGACCATGAGCCATCAGTGGAAACAATTATTGGTTATAAGTTCAAAAACCCGGAGCTGCTGGAGATCGCGCTCACCCATACCAGCTACGCCAACGAGAGCCGCACCCCGGTCAAGCACAACGAGCGGCTGGAGTTTCTGGGCGACAGCGTGCTGCAGATCGTCTCGGCAGATTATCTGTTCCACGCCTATGCCGACCGGCCGGAGGGCGATTTGACCCGCATCCGCGCCAGCTTGTCAGCGAGGGTGCACTGTTCCAGTTCGCGCAGGAGATCGATCTGGGCGAGTACCTGCGCCTTGGCCGCGGCGAAGAGCGCTGCGGCGGACGCACCCGCCCCAGCGTGGTGTCCGATGCGTTTGAAGCGCTGATCGCGGCTTTGTATCTGGATGGCGGCATGGATGTGGCCCGCAGCTTCATCCTGCCCTTTATCACCGAGGGCAAGCACGCCGAGGCCGACTACAAGACACGCCTGCAGGAGATCGTGCAGCAGAACCCGGAAGAGCGGTTGAGCTATGTAGTAGAAAGCGAGTCCGGCCCGGATCACGACAAGCATTTCGTGGTGGCGGTGCGGTTCAACTCTGACCGCGTGGCCCGTGGCGAAGGCCGCAGCAAAAAGGCCGCTGAGCAGTGCGCCGCAAAAGAAGCGCTCAAGCTGCTGGGTGTGATAAAGGAAAAGTAAATGGTATTCAAGGAACTGGAGATCCAGGGCTTCAAGAGCTTTCCCGATAAAGTCAAAATTCGGTTCGACGCAGGCGTTACCGGCGTGGTGGGTCCCAACGGCTCCGGCAAGTCGAACCTTTCGGACGCAGTGCGCTGGGTGCTGGGCGAGACCAGCTCCCGCCAGCTGCGCGCGGCAGGCAAGATGGAGGACGTGATCTTCGGCGGCACCCGGCGGCGCGGAGCCATGGGCTTTGCGCAGGTGCGGCTGACGCTGGATAACGCAGACCACACCTTTGATGTGGATGCGGACGAAGTGACCATTGGCCGCAAATATTATCGCTCCGGCGACAGCGAGTATACCATCAACGGGCAGGTGTGCCGGTTGAAGGATGTGTACGAACTTTTGCTGGATACCGGCATTGGCCGCGACGGCTACTCGGTGATCGGGCAGGGCCGCATTGCGGAGATCGTGGCCGCAAAAAGCAGTGAGCGCCGCGAGATCTTTGAGGAAGCCTGCGGCATTGCCAAGTACCGCTACCGCAAGACCGAGGCGGAACGCCGCCTTGCTGCGGCGGGCGAAAACCTTGAACGCCTGCGGGACATCCTTGGCGAGCTGGAAAGCCGGGTAGGCCCGCTGGAAAAAGAGAGCGCCAAGGCAGAAACGTTCCTCGAGCTGGCCGCACAGCGCAAAACGCTGGAAGTGACCCTGTGGACCGACGGTGTGCACCGCGCGCGCGAAGCCGTGCGCCAGCAGGTGCGGGACTACGAGACAGCACAGGCCGACTACGAGCGCTTTGACCGGGAGACGAAAGCCGCCGAGCAGGAGGCTGAGGAGATCCGGATGCAGGCACAGCAGCTTACGGTTGCTGTTGAGCGCCTGAATGGGGATATCCGCAGCATCACCGAGCAGATCAGCGGGTCGGAGAGCCGTATCGCTGTGCTGGAAAACGACATCCTCCGCAACGAGGAGAGCGCCGCATCCCTGCAGGAAGAGATCAGCGCCGGGGAACAGGACAGCACCGAGGCACAGGCCGCCTTGCAGCGTCACCGGGCCGTGGCAAAGACCATGGAAGCGGAGGGCGAAAAGCTGGCGGCAGAGATCGAGGCACTGAACGCGGAGATCGCACGTCTGACCGATGCCAGCAGCGCCAGCGGTGCCCGCAAGGATACCCTGAAAGCAGAACTTGCCGGCCTGACAGCCCGGCGCACCGAAGCGCAGGTGGCGCAGGCGGCTGCCGAAGCTGCCGTGGAAACAGCCCGCCAGCGCCTGCCTGCCCTTGAGCAGAGCGTGCAGGAAAGCACCGCCCAGCGGGACGAAGCAAAGCAGGATCTGGACGACACCATCAAGTATCGCCGGATGCTGGAAGAAAACGAGAAGCAGCTGGCAAATGTCCGTTCCGGCGTGGAACTCAAGCTGAAAGGCCGCAAGGCTGCGCTGGACGATGCCGACGCAGCAGAGCAGCGCCTTGGCCGTGAGCTGGATGCGGCCCGCCAGCGCCTTTCCGTGCTGCGGGAACTGGAAAAGAACATGGACGGCTACCAGAACTCGGTCAAGACCGTCATGCGTGCTGCCGGTGCACGCCGCCTGCGGGGCATCATCGGGCCGGTGTCCGCCATCTTAAAGGTGGAGCCGGGCTGTGAAGTGGCTGTGGAAACGGCTCTGGGCGGTGCGCTGCAGAACATCGTGGTAGAGAACGAAGCCGCTGCCAAAGCGGCCATCGCCCTGCTGCGCAATGACAATGCAGGCCGCGCCACCTTCCTGCCGCTGGATACCGTCCAGCCGGCGTGTTCCGTGGCCGACTCTCCGGTACGGCACGGCTTGCCTCCAGTCTGGTGCAGGCCGACCGCCGGTATGACAACATCGTATCGAACCTGCTGGGCCGCATCATCGTGGTGGACGACATCAACGAAGTTTCTCGCGTGGCGCGGGACAACGGCTTTCGCAGCAAGGTCGTGACCATGGATGGTCAGGTGATCAATGCAGGCGGCAGCTTTACCGGCGGCAGCGTCCAGCGCAGCGCAGGCCTGTTCACCCGCAAGCAGGAGATGGAAGAGCTGCGGGTGAAAGCGGCCAAGTTACAAAAAGACTGTCTTGCTGCACAGGAAAAGACCGACCGCTGCAAAGAGCAGGTAGATGCCCTTCAGGCAGAGCTGACCGCCACGGCCAGTGAACAGATCACCGCCGCCAACGACAAAGTGCGTGCCGAGGCAGAGCAGAAGCGGCTGGAAGCTGCTGCCGCCCAGCTGGAAACGGCCCGCAGCAACGGCCAGCATCAGATCGACGCTTTGCAGGCGGCCATGACAGAGAGCCGTGGCAAAGCAGAGGAAGCTGCCAGCCTGCAGGCCCAGCTGACGGCAAAGATCGACTGCTGACGGCGGAGATGAACCGAATTGCCGAAGGCGACGACAACTTTGTGGCCCAGCAGACCGAACTGAGCCAAAAGCTCAGCGCAAAGCGGCTGGAACAGGTGACCCGCCAGAAGGATGCAGAACTGGCCTACAGCCAGATTGCGGCGCTGCAACAGCGGGCACAGGATGCCGCTGCCCGCCGCGCCACGCTGGAAGAAAGCCTTGCGGCACTGGCACAGCGCAGCGAGAGCTGCCGGGCAGAAATTGCAGCCATCCGGCAGGCAAAGTCCGACAGCCAGACCGAGATCGCCCAAAAAGAAAAGGCCATCCGCGAAGCTACCGAAAAGCGGCTGGAACGCCAGCAGGCTGAAACAGCGGCACTGAGCCGGGCGCGCACTTTCTCCGACAGCCGCGAGGAAATGGGGCGCGAGATGGCCCGCCTTGCAGAGCGCAAGGCCGCTGCCGAGACCGAGTACGACCAGACCGTGGCAAAGCTGTGGGATGAATACCAGCTCTCGGTCAGTCAGGCGGAGAACCTTTGCGTGGAGTTTGAAAGCCTGACGGCCCTGCGCGCACAGGTGGCCGACCTGCGCGGCAAAATTCGCGCCCTTGGCAGCGTGAACGTGAGCGCCATCGAGGAATACAAGGAGGTCAAGGCCCGCTACGATGCCCTGATGCATCAGGTGACCGATGTGGAGGAAAGCCGCAATGAGCTGACCCGCATGATCTCCAAGCTTTCGGCACAGATGCGGAGATCTTCTCCGACAGCTTCCGCGCCATCAACGAAAACTTTGGCCGCGTATTTACCGAGCTGTTCGGCGGCGGCGAAGCCAGCCTTGTGCTGGAGGATGAAAGCGATGTGCTGTCCTGCGGCATCGGCATCCGGGTGGCACCGCCGGGCAAGGTGATCAAAAATCTGGAAGCGCTTTCCGGCGGCGAGCAGGCGCTGGTGGCCATCAGCATCTACTTTGCCATTCTGGCGGTCAACCCGGCCCCGTTCTGTATTCTGGACGAGATCGAAGCCGCTCTGGACGATGCCAATGTGGTGCGTTTTGCCCAGTACTTACGCCGGGTGAGCGACAAGACCCAGTTCATCGTCATCACCCACCGCCGCGGCACAATGGAAGCCGCGAATGTGCTTTACGGCGTTACCATGCAGGAGGACGGCGTGTCCAAGCTGCTCAAGCTTGATCTGGAACAGGTTGACGCAACGCTGGTTTCCTGATATATATTAAAGAAAAAGATAGGAGGACACCATGGGGTTCTTCGGATTTGGCAAGAAAAACAAAGAAAAAGAACAGGAAAAAATGAAAACGGGTCTGGAAAAGACCCGCACCGGTTTCTGGGGCAATATCCTCAACACCCTCACCGGCAGCGTCATCGACGATGATATGTACGATGATCTGGAAGAGCAGCTCATCCTTGCAGATGTGGGCGGCGAGGTGGCCGTGCGTCTGGTGGATAAGCTGCGCGACCGTGTGCACGAAAAGGGCCTGAAGACCGGCGAAGAGGCGGCGGATGCCCTGCGCGACATCATTGCCGAGGAAATGACACCGGATGCCGAGATGGATCTTTCCGGCAAGCCGGCCGTCATTCTGGTCATTGGCGTGAACGGCGTGGGCAAGACCACCAGCATTGCAAAGCTGGCCGATCACTACACCCGCGAGGGCAAAAAGGTGATGCTGGCCGCAGGCGATACCTTCCGTGCTGCAGCCAGCGAACAGCTGGAGATCTGGGCTGACCGCGCCGGTGTGCCCATTGTGAGCGCAGGCGAGGGCGCAGACCCGGCGGCTGTCATTTTCGACACCGTAAAGTCTGCCACCGCACGCGGTTATGACATGGTCATTGCCGACACCGCAGGCCGTTTGCACAACAAGGCAAACCTGATGGCAGAGCTTTCCAAGATCAGCCGCAGCGTCAAGAAGGCCAGCCCGGAAGCCAGCCTTGAAACGCTGCTGGTGCTGGATGCCATCACCGGCCAGAACGCCATCAGTCAGGCCAAGGAATTCTGCAAGGCTGCAGATGCTACCGGCATCATCCTGACCAAGCTGGACGGCACCGCCAAGGGCGGCTGCGTGGTGGCGGTCAAGCAGCGTCTGGGCCTGCCGGTGCGCTTCATCGGCGTGGGCGAGGGCATCGACGACCTGCTGCCCTTTACCCCGGAGGGCTTTGTGGAAGAACTGCTCCCGCGCCAGTGGAAGCACTAAGGAGGGTCGCAGCATGAAAATTTGTGCAGCTACCGGCAACGCCGGAAAGCTCCGCGAACTGCGCCGCATTCTGGAAGCGCAGGGCCACGAGGTGGTCAGCCAGAAGCAGCTGGGCATCACCATCGAGCCGGAGGAGACCGGCACCACCTTTGCCGAGAATGCCTCATCAAGGCCGAGACTATCTGCAAGGCATGCGGTCTGCCCACCATCGCCGATGACTCCGGCCTGTGCGTGGATGCGCTGGGCGGTGCGCCCGGCGTGTACAGCGCCCGCTACTGCGGCCGCCACGGCGACGACGAAGCCAACAACGACAAGCTTCTGGATGTCATGCAGGCTGTGCCTGCCGGGCAGCGGGGTGCAAAGTTCGTGTCCGCGGTGTGCTTCATCCTGCCGGATGGGCGGCATCTGACCTGCATGGGCGAGTGCCCGGGCAGCATCGCCTTTGAACGGCTGTGCGGGGACTACGGCTTTGGCTACGACCCGCTGTTCATCCCCGCCGACTGCGGCGTGGGAAAGCACGATAAGCGCCCCAACACCGAGGGCCGCAGCTACGCCCAGCTGACCCCGGACGAAAAGGATGCCATCAGCCACCGCGGCAATGCGCTGGCAGTGCTGGAACAGCAGCTGCGGGATTTCTGGGTGCAGTCACGGAAGAAGGTGTTATCGCACAAGTGTCTGGAACGGTAGAAATCGAGCTGAAATGATCTAAAGACTGAAACAGGCTCGCCCTCTCCGCCTCACCTTGTTCGGCACCTCTCCCAAAGGGAGAGGCCTTGGCAAAACCACAAACTTTATCTCCTCGCCAGAGGCTCTCCCTTTGGGAGAGCTGGCGCGAAAGCGCCTGAGAGGGCGAGGCCGCTGACAGATACGCCCCATCCCGTGAAAAAGTAAAATTGAAAAATCCGCAGATTTTCAATTTTACAAAAAATCATAGAAATTCCGCTGATATTGTCAGAGCGCAAGCGGAGACAATTCTAAATCGTTTCTTTATCGAAATATCAACCTCAAAATAAAGGAGAAAAACTATGCTGACAAGCAAACAGCGCGCCATTCTGCGCGGCAAGGCAAACACCATGGACCCGTTTTCATCGTGGGTAAGGGCGAGATCGACGAGACCATGATCCAGGGCGTGAAGGACTGTCTGGATGCCCGTGAGCTCATCAAGCTCAAGGTGCTGGAAAACAGCATGTACAATGCCCGTGAAGCTTCGGTCAAGCTGGCTGAGGCCACCGGTGCCGACTGCGTACAGGTGATCGGCTCCAAGTTCGTGCTGTACCTGCAGAAGAAAAAGGACAGCGCCTACGCTGATCTGCTGAAGTAAAAATGAAAGTTCTTCTCTACGGCGGTACATTTGACCCGCCCCATAACGGCCACCTGAACAATCTGCGCGCTGCCGCTGCCCGCGTGCAGCCGGATAAGGTGGTGGTGATGCCTGCCGGGCTTTCGCCCTTCAAGCAGAAGACCTCTGCGCCGGGCGCACTGCGGCTGGAAATGTGCAGCTGCTTCCATGCACTGGAAGAGGATGCGGACGCTATCCCGCAGCTGGAGGTCAGCGGCTGGGAGATCGAGCAGGCCGCTGCCGGAAACCGCAACTATACGGTGCTCACGGTGGAAAAACTGGCCCGGGAAAATCCCGGGGCACAGCTGTACCTTGCCATTGGCAGCGATATGCTGCTGAGCTTTGACGGCTGGCACCGCTGGCAGGATATCCTGCGCCTTGCCCATCTGGTGGTCACCAGCCGCCATGTGGGCGACGACCCCGAGCTGCACGCAAAGGCTCTCCGGCTGGACCCCACCGGGGCACGCATCCTGTTTGCGCCGGTACAGGCGCTGCCCATGGCCAGCAGCGACATCCGCACCCGTCTGACTGCAGGCGAAGGGTGTGAAGCTGAGCTGCCGGAGGCGGTGCGGGCGGTCATCCGCCGGGAGAAACTCTACAAAAAGGAAGTATCAGCCAATGAACCTCAAACAGGCAAAGGAGCTTGTGCGCGGCCGCTTGAGCGATAAGCGCTATGAGCATACCTTGAATGTGAAAAAAATGGCCGTCAAGCTGGCAAAGATCTACGGTGAGGATGAGGAGCGCGCCGCGCTGGCAGCCCTGCTGCACGACTCGGCCAAGGAAATCAGCAAGGATGATATGCGCGAGATCCTGCGCGCTTACCCCCAGTATGCCGAGGGCGGCGAAGAGCGCCCGGCCCCGGTGTGGCACGGCGTGTGCGCCGCCATTCTGGCCCGCACCCAGTGGGGCGTGACCGACGAAGCGGTGCTTAGCGCTATTGCCTGCCACACGGCGGGCAAACCCGGCATGACCCGGCTTGACAAAATTTTGTATCTGCCGATATGACCAGCGCGGAGCGGGACTGGCCCGGCGTGGAAAAGCTGCGCAAGCTGGAAAAAAAGAATCTGGATGCCGCTATGCTGGCCGCGCTGAAGCAGACCAACGATTTCGTGCTCTCGCAGGGCAAGCCCCTTGACCCGATGTCCAAGGCTGCCTATGAGGATATCCTTGCCCGCAGCGGGAAGAATGAACGGTGAGAGCACAGCTGCTCTGAAACAAGCGGAAACAGAAAACGGATTGCAGATTTCGTCGGATAATGCTATACTTAAGAGCATGACAGGTCTGCAGGAACATTTTTTTGCAGGACCGCGAAAATCTGGAGGATACAAAAAAGCATGAGCCAGACGCCACGCCATATCAATACTTCGCGTTCTCTGAACCGGCCGGATCCGGCAGCAGCCGCACCGCGCCACGCTGCGTCCAGCACGGATGCAAAGCAGAGCGCAGGCGGTGCACACAATGAGCCGCCGCGCCGCCCGGCACAGGGAGCAGGGCAGAAGCCGCCGCGCCGCCGCAAAAAGAAAAAGAAAATGCCCCTCTGGCTGCCTTTTGCAGTGGTCATGGCCATCATCGCGGTGATCTCCGGTGTGGTGGTGTACGGAGTCAGCCTTGTAAACAAGGTGGAGGACAGCATCCGCCCGGACGACAGCACCCCTACCATTGAGGAAGAGGTGAAGACAGCCGAGGAATACAAGGGCGATGTGGTGAACATTCTGGTCTGCGGCATCGACTATGAAGAGGGCCGCAATTATTCCAACGACCCCACCTCTAACGACGGCATGACCGATATGATCCTGTACGTGCAGTTCGACATCAAGAACGGTGCACTGCGGATGCTGCAGATCCCCGCAACAGCCTTGTCACCACCAAGAACAAAAAATCACCCTTCCAATGGCAAGACCTACGCCGCCACGAATTATCAGATCAACTCGGTGGCAATCTCCAACGGCGGCAGCATCGCCGCTCTGGCCGATGCATCTACGATCAGTTCCGACTGCCCATC
>ENA-OQAA01000288-OQAA01000288.1-human-gut-metagenome-genome-assembly--contig:-NODE-288-length-35739-cov-2.747108_pt1 | contig 35739 bp, 34 predicted proteins | sample MGYA00242489_ERZ504515 | MGnify/ENA primary metagenome ERZ504515 (study PRJEB26092, sample SAMD00036237) | human gut metagenome | host: Homo sapiens | study: EMG produced TPA metagenomics assembly of... | reverse complement strand
CAATCTGGGTCATTTTGCAGTAGGGCTGGAAGATGCCCTTTACCCCATTGACTTTTTTTTTCAATGGAAAAACACAGTGGTTCTTGCAATTTCAGAAAGCGGGGAAACCAGCCGCTTAATGGAAGCAATTCATCAATTCAAACAAAAAAATTGTAAAATATTAAGTATCACCAATTCTTCCTTCTCTACACTGGCAAAATTATCGGATTGGAATTTTTCCTATCATTTAAAGCCGCAGCGGATTAATGGAGGCTATAATGGAACCACCCAGGTTCCGGTTTTGTTTGTGATGGAGGCATTGGCAAAAAGAATTTAGAGAAACAGCCTGTTACTTGTTCTGTAACAGGTTTTTTTGTACAATGAATCCACAGGAGGAAAAAAGGATGACAGAATTAGAAAAATGTATGGCGGGGGAATGTTATAATTGTATGATGAAATTTTTTTAGAATTTAAAGCCAGAGCAAGAGCTTTATTAAAGGACTATCATAGTGTGGCATATGAACAGAAGGAAGAGAAAACAGGGATTCTGAGGCAACTATTTGGACACATAGGAAGCAACGTATCTGTTGGCACTCCTTTTATTTGTGATTATGGAAGAAATGTTTACATCGGAAATAATGTTTCTATCAATATGAACTGTACCTTTGTAGACTGCAATGAAATCCGAATTGGGGACTGTGTTATGATTGCATCCAATATACAGATTTATACTGCAACCCATCCGGTGGAATTAAAGGAACGTCTGACAGAGGACTGGACGCGGGGATGTGGAAAGCATTTTTGTCAGACTTACGCGCTGCCTGTTACCATAGGAAGTGGCTGCTGGCTAGGAGGCGGTGTGATTGTGCTTCCCGGTGTCACCATAGGAGAAGGATGCGTTATAGGCGCTGGCAGTGTTGTGACAAAGGATATTCCGGCAAATTCTGTGGCAGTGGGAAATCCCTGCCGGGTGATACGAAAAATCAATGGAGATGAACAAGATGTTTAAAATGATTGCTTTTGATATGGATGGAACCATTGCGGATACATACCCCTGTGTGTGGAAGCCTTTCGCAGAAGTGTTTCCCCCTATGTTGGTCACGAATTAAGTGAGCAGGAAATTGTAGAAACCTTTGGACTAAATGAAATCGGAATGATAAAAGCCCTGGTATCTGAAAACTGGGAAGCAGCTTTGCAGGATTTTTACTGTGCATATACGCTTCTGCACAGGCAAATCACAAAACCATTTCCAGGTATTTTGGAACTTTTGACAGTGTTAAAAAGTCAAAATATCATACTGGCGTTAGTCACAGGAAAAGGAGAAAAAAGCTGCCGGATTTCTTTAAAAGAACTGGGGTTAGAGCATATGTTTGATGCGATATGCTATGGTTCAGAGAAAGCTCCAAATAAAAAGGAGAATATAGAAGGTTTGTTAAAAGAATATTCTATTTCCAGAAATCAGTTTTGTTATGTAGGAGATGCTGTTTCGGATATTAGGGCGTGTGGGAAAGCAGGGGTTACTTGTTTTTCTGCTGCATGGCAGGATTCTTCGGATATTGCGTTACTGGAAAAAGAGAATCCGGGGAGAGTATGTTCCAGTGTGGAAAATTTGTGCCAGTTTATTATGAGAGATAATACAGAATGGTGAAAAAAGCGGATACTGCGATTGACAATACAGAAAATCCTATATTACAATAAAAAGAAAACAGAAAAAGGAGAATTCTTATGGTACATCATATTGTTATGTGGAAATTTAAACCGGAAATCGAAGAGGAGAGAAAGCCGGAATTAAAGAAGGCAATGGCAGAGCATTTGAAAAGTCTGGTAGGCAAAGTACCGGGGCTTTTGACAGTGGAATTTGTGGAGCAGCCACTTTCTTCCAGCACTCATGATGTTGCGCTTGTTACCACACTGGAAAAGCAGAGGATGTTGCAATTTACGGGGCACATCCAGAGCATGTGAAAGTGGCGGATACTTATGTGCGTCCTTTTGTTACAGAGAGAGCTTGTCTGGATTATGAAGATTAATGCTTTTTGTATGTCCTGCCTGGTGCAGTCCCAGGCAAGACGTATAGAGAAATTTGAAGACGAAGAGAAAAAAGCCTGTTATATGCGGGAGGTTCTTCATCTCATAGCAGACGGTAATCCTAAGTGGTCTGCGCCTGCACTTTTGGAGCCCATTTCTAAACTCTATGAAACATATTGGGGTGCGCAGGGAGATTTGGAAGAAGAAAAGAGAACTTTTAATGAATTACTTCTTTCCATGGAGGATACTCTGGAACAGAAAATACGCAGCAAAAAAGATCCTTTGGAAGCTGCCCTGTGTCTGGCACGGCTGGGAAATTATATTGATTTTTCTGCTTTAAGTGAAGTTTCTGCTGAAAAATTGCTGGAATTACTTGGGCAGTCAGAGCAGGAAACTTTGGACGCAGAAGAATATGGGTATTTTCGCAAAGACCTGGAAAATGGAAAACATCTGGTTTATCTTACGGATAACTGTGGGGAAATTGTGCTGGACAAAATACTCATAAAATTGTTAAAGGAACAGTATCCCCAGCTTTCCATAGAAGTGCTGGTGCGGGGGATTGCTGTGACAAATGATGCAACTTTGGAAGATGCCAGATATGTGGGTTTAACAGAAGTAGTACCTGTTTTTGGAAACGGAAGCGGGATTGCAGGAACCGAACTTACTCATATCAGTGAAGAAGCAAGAAGGAAACTGGAGCAGGCAGACTTGATTCTTTCTAAAGGCCAGGGAAATTTTGAAACTTTACATACCTGCGGACTGAATATTTATTATTTATTTTTGTGTAAATGCGACTGGTTTATGCAGCGGTTTCAGGCAGAGCATCGTCAGGGAATGTTTGTCAATGAAACGAGAATTTAAGAAAGAACAGGAGGGAGTCTTATGAACATGGTAAGACTTGGAAAAACGGAAATACAGGTAAGTAAAAATGGGTTTGGAGCCCTCCCTATCCAGAGAATTACCAAGGCAGAAGCAGTGTATTTGCTTCAAAAGGCTTTTTATCATGGTATCAATTATTTTGATACTGCAAGGGCTTATTCTGACAGTGAGGAAAAACTGGGGGCAGCGTTTCCTTATGTGAGAGAAAAATTGATTATCAGTACAAAAACAGCAGCGCAGGATGCAAAAGGTTTTTGGGCTGATTTGGAAGAAAGTTTGAGAAAATTAGGAACAGATTATATTGATATTTACCAATTTCATAATCCGGCTTTTTGTCCGAAACCAGGAGACGAGAGCGGCTTATACGATGCTGCTTTAAAAGCAAAGGAGGAGGGAAAAATCCGCCATATTGGTATTACCAACCACAGGCTTGCAGTAGCAAAGGAGGCTATTGCCTCCGGCTTGTATGAAACCTTGCAGTTTCCTTTTTCTTACCTGGCATCAAAAGAGGAGTTTCAGTTGGTAGAAACCTGTAAAGAAGCAGATATGGGATTTATTGCCATGAAAGCTCTGTCCGGTGGTTTGATTCATAATTCTGCCAGTGCCTATGCTTTATGAACCAGCCTCAGTTTGCCCATGTGGCGCCTATCTGGGGAATCCAGAAAGAAAAGGAATTGGATGAGTTTTTGGCTCATGCAGCCTGTCCACCGGTTCTGGATGAAGAATTAAAAGGACAAATTCAGAAGGATATTCAGCAGTTATCCGGGGACTTTTGCAGGGGGTGCGGCTACTGCATGCCTTGCCCTGCCGGTATTGAAATCAATAACTGTGCCAGAATGAGCCTGATGCTTCGCAGAGCGCCACAGGCTGACTGGCTGTCAAAGGAATGGCAGGAAAAAATGGCGAAAATTGAGGAATGTCTCCATTGTAATGCATGTATGAAGAAATGTCCTTATGGGTTGAATACTCCAGAATTACTGGCGAAGAATTATGAGGATTATAAGACGTTTCTTTAAAAATACCGGGGGCAAAAGAAAATGGAAATCAGTATTTTAATGGTAGATGATGACCGGATTTTAGTGGAGAAGCTGGAGGAAACGGTGGATTGGAAAAGAATTGGAATCTCTATGGTTTTTACAGCAAATAATATCCGTCAGGCTCAGAAAATTTTAGAGGAATTTCCAATTCAAATCTTACTTTGCGATATTGATATGCCACAAGGCAGTGGCCTGGAACTGTTGGAATGGTTACGAAATCAGGAAATACAAACAGAATGTATTTTTTTAAGCAGCTATGCGAATTTTGCCTATGCACAGAAAGCATTGCAGCTTGCTTCCAGAGAATATCTGTTAAAACCCATTTCTAATTATGAACTGGAACAGGCACTTGAAAAAGTTGTGTTGGAAATCACAAAAAATTCAAGGGGGGGGGTAGAAGAAAGCCCCCTGCAAAAAGAAAAACTATGGAGTAAGATTCTCTTGGAAGAGAAGGATTTGATAGAAGATTGTAATGAAAAATCAGATATGTTTCAACTGGAACTGGTGAAGATTTTTGTTAAGACGGAAGATCCGCAAAAGGGCAAAAAACAGACGCTATGTAAATTTTTACTATCCGATCAGGGAGCGGAGGCTCTTGTTCCAGTGTGTGATAATCAATGGATACTGGTCTGGAAGAACAGAAAAAAAGAAAAAGCAGCAAAAATCCAGGCTGCCAGAGAACAGGCTGCCTTGCTCCATAGTCGTGCGGAGTGCAACGTTTGTGTCTATGTTGGTACAGAGGTTCCAGGAACAGAGATTCTTCAGGCATGGAAGCAGTTGAAAATGGCAGAGGAAATTGCTTTACCGGAAAAAAATGGTGTGGTTTTAGAAGATGCTTTTGACCTTTTGGCTGAAGATGAAAACGTACCATGGGAGAGTTGGCAGAAAATGATGCGAGACTCTCAAAATATCAATGTTGTGTTAGAAAAGATACAAGTGTTTTTAAAAGCAGTGCAGGAAACAAAGGCCTGGACAGGAAAGAAACTCCGGCAGTTTATGCGGGAATTTCATCAATTTTTATATGTATACTTGGCAGGACAAAGACTGGAATTTAGACAAGTTTTTGATAATAACGAGTTTGAACGCAAGGAAGAAGATGCTTATGTATTTTTAGAAGGCTGTATGGAGTTTGTTTCTTATGTGTTTGAGACTTTGCAAAGAAATATGCTTTATTATCAAAATCATGAAGATGCTATTGGATGTGTAAAAGAGTTTATTCATAAAAATCTGAACCAAGATTTGTCCAGAACTAATCTTGCAAAAGAGGTCTATTTGTCAGAAGACTATCTTTCCAGAATGTTTAAAATAGAAACAGGAAAGAGTCTGACTGTTTATATCGCAGAAAAGCGAATGGAAAAAGCAAGGGAATATTTAGAAAATTCTAATCTTACCATAAGTCAGATTGCTTTGGAAGTGGGATATCACAATTTTTCTTATTTTAGCAAAACATTTCGTGATATTACCGGTTTTACGCCGAATGAATATAGAAATAACAAAAAACCGTACAAGGAATAACAAAAATCTGTTGTACAAAATGCAAGAGACATGGAAACATGTCTCTTTTTTGATAATAAAAATGCACAATAATAAAAGAAAAATAGCCGAGAAAACTATATAATATAGACATAAAAAGAAAGGAAAGAGGGGATAAAATATGAGAAAAAATAAAGTACAACACAAGCAGAGCTTTATACAGGGGCTCAAAAGCAGCCGGGCGCTTTACCTGTTGCTGTTGCCATCATTCATTATTTTTCTTTTATTTACGTATTACCCAATGTACGGGGTTATTATTGCATTTAAAGACTTTTCGCCAGCCCAGGGGATTCTTGGCAGTCCATGGGTAGGATTTAAAAATTTTATACAATATTTTAATTCCTATCAATTCTGGCCAACGATTAGAAATACCATAGTCATCAGTTTGTATACGATTGTGGTTACTTTTCCGTTACCTGTTTTTCTGGCCTTGATGTGCAATCAGATTCGGGCAAGACGGTTTAAAAAGTTTTTTCAGGTATCTACCTATTTGCCACATTTTATTTCTACGGTAGTTATGTGCGGAATGATTATTTTGTTTTTATCACCAAGTACAGGAATTATTGCAAAGTTAGCAGGGCTTTTTGGTTTTACACTTCCAAACCTTATGGGTTCAGCGTCGGCTTTTCCAAGTATTTATGTATGGACGGAGGCTGGCAGCATGTGGATGGATAGTATTTTATACATAGCTACCTTGTCTGCCATAGATCCAACACTTTACGAAGCAGCTACTATGGATGGAGCAAGTAAGTGGAAACGCATGATTCACATTGATGTTCCGGCACTGCTGCCTACTGCTACTATTATGTTTATTTTGAGAATGGGAAGTGTTATGAGTGTTGGATTTGAGAAAATTTATCTGCTGCAGAATACCTTAAATTCCAGCACCAGTGAAATTATTTCCACCTATGTATATAAAATGGGTCTGGTAAGCAATCAATATAGCCTATCCTCTGCCATTGGTTTATTTAATAATGTCATTAACCTGGTTTTATTGCTACTGGTAAACTATACATCTAAGAAACTTAGCGATACATCTTTGATTTGATGAGGGGGGAAGGAAATGAAAACAGCCGTGAGAAACAATAAGGTGAAAAAATCAAAGGAAGATAAAATTTTTGATTTTATTTTGTACGGGATTGCAGCCATACTGATTGTCGTTGCCCTTTATCCCATGTATTTTATTGTGATTGCATCGATTAGCAATCCCAATCTGGTTTCCAACGGAGAAATTTTATTTTTGCCAAAAGGAATTAACTTTAAAGCTTATGAACAGCTTGCCAGTTATTCTCAGCTTTGGACAGGATATAAAAACACGATTTTGTATGTGATTTTTGGAACTATTTTTACTTTAGTTGTAAATATTCCGGCAGCCTATGCGCTGTCAAGAAGAAAACTGTATGGACGGAAAGCGCTGACGATTTTTTATCTGATTCCCATGTTTTTTACTGGTGGTCTGATTCCTACCTATCTGGCAGTACAGCAGTTTCATTTACTGGATACTTTTTGGGTCATGGTTCTTCCGTTTTCGGTTGTTACTTATTATATTATTGTAGGTAGAACTTTTTTTGCAAATAGCATTCCAGAAGAACTGTGGGAAGCGGCTCAGTTGGATGGATGTGGGTATATGGGCTTCTTTTTTCAGAATCGTATTGCCTTTATCCAAGGCGGTTATTGCAGTCATTGCTCTTTGGGCAGCTGTTGGACAGTGGAACTCTTATTTTAATGCATTGATTTATTTGCGCGATCCGGAACTTCAGCCTTTGCAGATTATTTTGAGGAATATTTTAATTAGTAATCAAACCATTAGTTCTATGACAACAGGAGCGGCTGCAGCAGAAGCAAAACAAATGGCAGATTTAATAAAATATGCAGTGATTGTTGTGTCATCTGCACCTATTATGTGCTTGTATCCATTTGTTCAGAAACATTTTAATCAGGGTGTTATGCTTGGTTCTTTGAAGGGATAAGAACAAGGCAAAAATAAACAACACGAAAGGAGATTTTAAACATGAGAAAGAAGAATTTTAGAAAGGGTGTGAGCCTGGTACTGGTAGCCTCCATGTCAGCAGCTATGCTGGCTGGATGCGGCGGTCAGGAAGAAGAAGGAAAAAAAGAGGCACAAGGTGGTAAAAATGATGTTCCAACTTACACGATTGCTACAGTACGTTGGACAGATGCCTGGCCTACGGATTTCTTAGAAAGTGGTGTTATGAAAGAATTAGAAGAAAAGCATGGCATTAATATTGAATGGCAGATTTATTACAATTCTGACTGGTCAGAACAGAAATCCCTGCTTTTAGCTTCCGGAGATTTGCCGGACGCATTTTTAGGCTCTATTTCTTTAAATGCCACAGATGTTGCACAGAATAAATCCAGCTTTTTAGAGCTTACTGATTATATCAATGAAGAAACCATGCCAAATCTGGTAAGTGTGTTTGAGAAAGACCCGGAAATGAAAGCGATTGCAACAGACCGCGATGGAAAGATTTACAGTTTGCCAAAGAAACTTCCTCTTCGCCCGGAAGTTTGTGGAAATCCTCTTTATATTAATAAGGAATGGCTGGATAATTTAGGTCTTGACGTACCAAAGACTTATAAAGAACTGGAAACTGTTTTGGAAAAGTTTATTACAGAAGATGCGGACAAGGACGGAGATCCAAACAATGAAATTGGTTTTTCTAATTCCGCAAGTACTGCTTTGCTAAGTGGAGATTTAAGAACAATTCTGGCTCCTTTTGGTACTATGGTAAGTCGAGATAATAACTATATGGCTTAAACGGAGAAGGAAAACCAGTGTTTATGCCTATGGAGGAAAATTACAAAAGAAGCCGTTAAGTGGATGCACGGATTATGGGAAAAGGGAATCCTGGATCCGGAATATTTCACTCAGGATTCTTCCATGTTTACTTCTAAAAAACAGGCTGACGGTGGTTCTAAAGTTGGTTTGATTCATGGCTGGACAGCAGATGCGGAAGCTGGCGTCAATGCGTCTCAGTTTGTGCCATTGGAAGCTCTGGAAGGATATGATGGAAATCATTATATTGAAAATGCATCCAATTTCCTGGATATTTCGGACAGAGAACTTCTGATTACGAAAGAGTGTAAAGAGCCAGAAAAACTTTTGCAGTGGGCAGATGATTTCTATGATGATCTGACTTCCATGCAGACTTTCTATGGTTCCATTTCAGATGGCTGCATTACAGATAATGGGGATGGCACTTATGATGTCAATGAACCAGAAGACGGTAGTTCTTTAGATACCTCTGCCTGGTCAAATTCTTTAAGAGACTTCGGACCAAAATATATGAATCCGGAATTTTATGATAAAATTCATATACCGGAAAATCAGGGAGACGGCATTAAATTAAAAGAAGATGAGCTGAATGCGAAATATGTAACAACAGATAAAAATGTAGGATTTCCAATGGTTCAGTATACGGAAGATGAACTGGCACAGCTTACTACACTTGGAACGGATATTTATAAATATTGTGAAGCGCAGTATGCACATTGGGTTGTAGATGGCGGAATTGAAGAAGAATGGGATTCTTATTTGAAGCAGTTAAAAGATATGGGTGTAGAAGAATTAGTAAAAATTCAGGAAACAGCATATGAAGCTTATCAGGAAAATATGAAATAAAAGGACAAAAGGATAGAAAGCTGCTGTGAAACAAGGAGGAAAAAGAATGGTTTTGCAGCAGCTTTTTCCATAGGAGGACAGAGATATGTTTCAAGAGAAAAACGGAAAATTATATTATATTTGTGACGGAGAGCAGGTTTGCATAGAAGCCTGGGGAGACAACGCTTTACGGGTCAGAGGAACAAGAAACCGGCGGTTTACAGAGCATGACTGGGCTTTGGATATTCCAAACGGGAAGGAAGCCTGTGTTCGGATTTTTGAGGATCAGGATGCAAATGGTACAGCCTATGCCAATATGTATATGGGTGAAGATAAATCATATGGAGAGATTCAAAACGGAAGGCTGAAAGCTAGTATCAATGCTAATGGCGTTGTGACTTTTTATAAAGAAAGTGGAGAGATTTTGTTAAAAGAAAATTGGCGGCGTTTACAGGATGAAATCAGTGCACCTTTGAATATTTATGGCAGGGAATACGTTCCACAGGAGGGAGAAAATTATAAAATTTCTTTACGTTTTTTAGCAAATGATCAGGAAAAAATTTATGGTATGGGACAATATCAGCAGACACAGATGAATATGAAAGGGTGTATGCTGGAACTGGCACAAAGGAACTCTCAAGTCAGTGTTCCATTTTATATTTCCAGTCTGGGATATGGATTTTTATGGAATAATCCAGCCGTTGGAAGCGTCTTCTTTGGTATGAATGGAACAGAGTGGAGAGCAGAGTCCACAAAGCAAATTGATTATCTGGTAATTGCAGGAGACACACCTGCTGAAATTGAAGAAAATTATATGGAACTTACAGGAAAAGCTCCTCTGATGCCGGAATATGGACTGGGCTTTTGGCAGTGTAAATTGCGTTATAGAACTCAGGAAGAACTTTTGCAGGTGGCAAGAAGATATTATCAGGAAAAGATTCCGGTAGATGTTATCATTGCTGATTTCTTTCATTGGACCCAGGAAGGGGATTTTCGATTTGATCCCAAGTATTGGCCGGACGTACCTGCTATGTGCAAAGAACTTGAAGAAATGGGTATGAAGCTTATGGTTTCTGTATGGCCCACCGTAGATTACCGTTCTGAAAACTTTGCTGAAATGAAAGAAAAGGGATATCTGATACAGTGTGAGAAAGGTGTCCGTATTTCCATGTTATGTGGAGGAAATGAAGTCTTTTTTGATGCTACCAATCCAGAAGCCAGAAGGTTTGTATGGGATAAGATTAAAAAGAATTATTGGGAAAGGGAGCAAAATTGTTCTGGCTGGATGTGGCAGAACCAGAATATACCACGTATCAGTTGACAATTACCGGTATTATCTGGGGACGAATCTGGAAGTGGGAAACAGCTATCCGAAATTCTATACACAGGGTTTTTTTGAAGGAATGACAGAAGAAGGGGATCAGCAGCCGGTGAATCTGGTACGAGCTGCATGGGCAGGAAGCGCCAGATATGGGGCGCTGGTATGGTCTGGAGATATTGTGAGTAGTTTTGAATGCTTTAACCGCCAGGTGCGTGCAGGTTTGTCTATGGCTATTGCAGGAATTCCATGGTGGACAACTGATATTGGAGGATTTCATGGTGCAAGAGGAGATGATCCGGAATTTCGTGAATTATTTTTACGCTGGTTTGCCTATGGATGTTTTTCTCCTGTTATGCGTCTTCACGGAAATCGAAATCCACAGCTTGATTTTGAAGGGGAGGCTATTGGTTCAGGTAGTCCCAATGAAATCTGGAGTTTTGGAGAGGAAGTTTTTCAAATCTGTAAAAAATATATTGCGCTTCGGGAGCATATGCGTCCATATATGAGAGAACAAATGCGTCTGGTACATGAAAAAGGAACACCAGTGATGCGTCCATATTTTTATGATTACCCGGAAGATAAAAAGGCATGGGAGGTAGAAGATTCCTATTTGTTTGGAACGGATTTCCTGGTGGCGCCTGTGTTGGAAGCTGGAGCCAGGGAAAGAGAAGTGTATTTGCCAAAAGGAGAAGTATGGATTAATGTATGGACAGGAGAAGAAAGGAACGGAGGAGAAACCATAACCGTGTCAGCACCTTTGGAAAAAATTCCGGTGTTTGCAAAAAAAGAAAGCGAATATTTGGAAATATTTGACAACTTTTCTTGAATTTTTATGATAGAAAATAAATAGGCGAGTTTTAGCAGAGCAGGAGGAAAAGAAATGTACCGGCAAAAAGAGAAAAAACGGAAGAGAAAAGCAGAAAAACTCCGTACCTTGGGATTAAAGGTACTGATTCCGGTATTTGCGGTGCTTTTGGGACTTTTGCTCTGCCTTTTTGTAGGGATGAGGGAAACCAGAAAACTTGCAGAACAATATACAGAGGATACAGCTGGCTTATATGTAGAGCAGATTAACCGGGATATTTTTCAGATTAACAATGAGCTGATACAAGTCCTGGGGAAAAGTGGGATTCAGGAGATTCCGGATACGCTGGAGGCTTCAGAACAGAAATATTATGACCTTTTAAGAGATATCAGAGAGCAAAACAGATTGTTAAAAATTCGTTACAAAGAAGTACAAAACTTTTTTGTGTATGCAGAGAAAGCAGATGTACTCATAGGAGATGAAGGGACTGTTTTTTCACAGAGTTATGTAGAAGGTTTTTTGAAGGACCTTAGAGGATTTGCCAGAAAAGCGGCAACTCAGAGTTATGGCGTGACTTCCTGGGAGTTTCTGGAAACAGACGGTGAGACTTATATTGTAGGGTGGTATACAAAGGCGGGAAATGTCATAGGATGCCTGATGAATACGGAAAAAATCTTTTCACTGCTAAAGGAAATGACCCAGCGTTATGAAGTTATTCCGTTTCTTGAGAAGGAAGACGGGACGCTGATTTACCCGAAAGATTTTGCTGAAAGAAAAAAAGAAATGAGTCAGGCAGAGAGAAAAGGCGGAAACTTTTACAAGTATCAACTGGGAACGATTGGAAAGATGTGTGTGTATGTGCTTCCAAACGGAGGAATTCTGGAAACTATTCTGGAAATGCAGACGGTTTTGGTTGTGCTGATTACTGTTTTGTTTGGTATTTGTATTTTTCTTGCAGTGAGGTATTATTATCATCTTATGATTCCTCTGAAGGTATTTACAGAAGGGATTTCCAACATGGAAGAGGAACAGTTTCTCCATGAAGATGGGAGAAATAACATTCTGGAATTAGAAGCGGTTAGTGATAAGTTTCGTTTGCTTTTAAGGAAAATACAGTCTTTAAAAATTGCAATCTATGAGAAAGAGCTGCAGGAAAAGCGGGCTGAACTGGAATATATGCAAGAGCAGATCCGTCCTCATTTTTTCCTGAACTGTTTAAGTTTGATTCATGGAATGGCGGATAAATCTGGAGAAACGGATATTACCTATATTACAAAAGTGCTTTCAGAATACATCCGATATAATTATCGAGAGTCTGGAAAAGAAAGGAAATTGGTAGAAGAAATTGAACATGTAAAGAAATATATGGAAATCCAGAGGCTGCGATATGGGGACAGTGCTTTTTGTTTTGAGGTGATTTGCGAAGAGATAGGAGATGAAGTCCAGGTTCCATCTCTGGTTTTGCAGACTTTAGTAGAGAATGCGGTAGTACATGGTGTGACTTTGGATCATTTGGTAGAAATTTCTTTATATGTGACCATGGAAAGGTATCAGGATAAAAACTGGCTTTATATCTGCGTGTCTGATACAGGAAAGGGTTTTTCAGATGATATTTTAAAGGCATTGTCCGAAGATACGCCGATTATTTATGGAGGCAGGAAACATGTGGGATTGCAAAATGTGAAAAGACGTCTGGAACTTTTGTATGGACAAGACGCAGAACTGCTTGTGCAAAATATGGGAGAACATTATGGGGCAGTGGTAGAAGTACGGATTTTGCAAAAAACACTTTGAGTGATGGGGACTCAAGGTGTTTTTTCTTGACATTCTTTACTTTTTCTATATAATAATACTTAGTAATACTAAATATTATAAAAAGAGGATGACATATGGAAGAAAAATTTGCACAGCAGTTAAAAAAAGGGGTGCTGGACATGGTTGTTCTGAAATTGATTTCCAGAAAGCAGACTTATGGATATGAGCTTTTGCAGGAACTGGAGCAGCAGGGAGAAGGTTTTTTTCAGCTTAAGGAAGGAACTCTTTATCCTGTCTTGTACCGCCTGGAGGACAGCGGATTTATTGAGGCCTCCTGGAAAATGAGTGAAGGCAGGACAGCGCCTAAGAAGTATTATCAAATTACAGAAAAAGGGAAGCAGATGTATCAGGTATATGAAACTATCTGGAAAGACTTTCAGGTATGTGTAGAAAAATTGTGTGGGAGGGAAACGTTATGACAGAAGAGCAGAAGAAAATTAAGAAATATGTCAATGCCATTGAGTGGCATTTAAAGGTGCCTCTGGAGATGAAGGCCAGAATTAACAGCGATATTGGAACAGAGATTCATCTGCGCCTGGAAACAGGGAAAACCATAGATGAGGTGATGGCAGAGATGGGGACACCGAAAGAGGTGGCGCAGCGGTTTAACACAGAATTGAAAGAGCAGACCCTGAGAAAGCATCCGTTGAGGTTTTTGTTTTTGACGCTGGCAGTTCTTGTGGTAATAGGTACTGTGGCAGGAGGTATGAATCATTTTCCTTCTTTGGGCCAGGAGGAGATTTCTATGATTGGCGGCGTGGATGAACCGACTTCTGTATATGTGAAAGATGCTTTTGGGGAAGGGAGATTGGATATTGGATATCCGGAATTGGGTTATGTTTAGGATGTATCGGGGCATATTTGCTACTTCTTTATGGAAAACAGGCTGCTCCCAAAGGATGCAAAAGCGTTATGCTCTTGTCCGGAATTGGTTTTTTGATGAATTTTGTGATAGTGGGAATGTTACAATGGAAATTTTCTCCGGGGATTTCTATCATTGAGATAGCGCCAGGTTTTGTCTTGAATTTGGTGGTGTTTCTGATTGCTGCTTTGAGATTGAGAAATAGTTGATAAAAGCAGAAACAGGGTGTATAATAAAGAAAAAATTACTATTTTGGTAATTTAAATTTAAAGCAAGGGAGGCCTATGATATAGAGATTCAATATAAAGATAAAAAAGTTGAAAAACTTTGTACAGACTTAAAGAAGGCTAAGAAAGATTTGCCTGCTAATGTCGCAGAAAAGCTTCATGCACTTATCAACTTAATTGAAAGTGCAGATAATCTAAAAGATATAGATGAATTGCAGATATATCATTTACATCCTTTGCAAGCCAAATGAGAAGGTCAGTATGCTTTAGATGTAGCTGGAAGAAGAGCAGGATATCGCTTAGTCATTATTCCACTGGATGCCAATGGAAATGAATGGAAAGAAAAAAATGTAAATATTGTTTATAAATCAACAGAGGTAATTATTGCGTGGGAGGTGTCTAATCACTATGAATAAAATTGAATATCAAGAGTTGATTGCATTCCATCCTGGCTATTATGTGAAGGATTATATTGATGAGCAGGGCATTACACAGGAAGAACTGGCAAAGCGTCTTCAAACGACTCCAAAGTATATCAGTGATTTGGTGAATGGCAGAATTAATTTGACTGAGAGATGGTATTAAAACTTTCTATTGTATTTGGAACATCAACAAAATTGTGGCTGAATTTAAATCAAAAATATATTGAAAAGAAATTAGAAATTGAGAAACGAATTCGAATAGATCAAGAATGTGAGCTTGCGAAGAAACTTGATTATAAATTCTGGGTTGAGTTGGGATTAGTGAAAGCAACAAGGGCTACAACAGAAAAAGTACAGGAACTTCAAAGATACTTCAAAGTATCTTCACTTAGTGTACTTAGCCAAAGAGATTTTCTTGTTCAGTATAGAACCAGTGTTTCGGAGGTGACAGACGTAAATGTAATTAATGCAAATGCCTGGGTACAAACAGCTATTAATTTAGGTACACAAAGAAATGTAGAACCTTTCAATAAGAAAAAACTTTTAGAGGCTATTCCAGAAATTCGGGATATGACTGTGCAGAATCCTAAAGATTTTATCCTAGATTAAAAGAACTATTGGCGAATTGTGGTGTGGTACTTGTATTGCTTCCAAATCTTAAAAATTGTGGTGTAAATGGTGCTGTAAAATGGCTGGGAAAGGAAAAAGTTGTTTTGGCACTAAATGATAGAAGGAAATATGCAGATACATTTTGGTTTGCGCTATTCCATGAGTTGGGGCATGTACTTCAACAGAGAATAAAGGTTTTGTTAGATCAGTTGAAATTAAAAAAGCAAGGATTGGAAACAGATGAAACTTAATTCAAAGGCTTGAAGCAGAAGCAGATACTTTTTCGCAGAATACATTAATTCCAAAAGCAGAATATGATGATTTTGTCATGATGTGTAACAGAAATTTTACAGCAGAAGCAATTAGAGGTTTTGCGGCCAAAATAAATGTGTTACCAGGTATCGTTGTGGGAAGATTGCAGCATGATGGCTATTTGACGAATCAGACAACACTGAACAGTTTGAAAATAAAATATGTGATTGGATAAATATTTAAGATATATACTTGTCTCTCCATTTGTGGTACAATAATAAACTACATTCTTGCTTTTGCAAAAAGGAGACTATCAATGAGTGACGGAAAGAAATATTTAAACTTTGTAATAGAGAAGCTTGAAAATCGTCTGGAGGAGGTTCAGCATTCCATCCAGGAAGGGCAGAAGGAAATTGAAGGAATGCATGAATATTACTGGGAAAATTATACAGAGATGGACCAGTATGGCTATGAAAATTTTGATAACCAGCAGGCTTTGCTTCACCAGGTCAATGCGAATCAGGAGCAACTGGCATTGAAACACAGGTTGAAAACCATGTTGGATGCACCTTTTTTTGGAAGGGTGGATTTCTGTTATGACGGGGAAGAAGAGCCGGAGCATTTTTATATTGGCATTGGAAATTTTGGAGAACAGGCAGGCCATGTGCCTCTGATTTATGACTGGAGAGCGCCGGTCAGTGGATTATTCTATGACTTTGATAAAGGCCCTGCCAGTTATGAGGCGCCGGGAGGACTTATGGAGGGGGAAGTGACCTCCAAATGGCAGTATAAAATCCGCAACCGGAAAATGGTGTATGAGTTTGAAAGTGATGTAAAGATTGATGATGAAATTTTAAAAGCAGAGCTTGGGAGCAACGGGGATGTACAGTTGAAAAACATTGTGCGTACTATTCAGAAGGAGCAGAATGCCATTATCCGCAATACCAGTGACCGGATTCTGGTGATTCAGGGCGCAGCAGGAAGCGGGAAAACGTCTGTGGCATTGCATCGGATTGCTTATCTTTTGTATCATGACCGGAAACAGATGAAATCTTCCAACATTTTGATTTTATCTCCAAACAGTGTATTTTCAGATTATATTTCTCATATTTTGCCGGAGCTTGGTGAGGAAAATATCAAGGAAATGAGCTTTGACTTATTTGCTTATAAAGAATTAAAAGATACAGTCTTTGACTGTGAAGACCGCTATGACCAGATTGAGAAGGAACTGCAGGGACGTTTTGGCGCAAAAGAGCAGGAGGAATATGAGCGAAAGCATCCCAGGAGTTTTTGTCCCAGGCAGAGGGCTTTTTATTGGGGCTGGAGGACAGCCTTATGGAATTTCAGGATGTGGAGTTTCGTGGTTTGACGAAAACAGAGGCAGAGCTGGTGGATTTATTTTACTTTAAATTCCAGGAAATTCCTCTTCTAGCCAGAATGGACGCTTTGCTGGAGCATTTTGTGGATGAGTATGAGACCCTTCATAGCTGCACCCTGCCGGAAGAAGATACAGATGCTTTGAGAGAGAAATTTTGGAAAATGTACCGAACCAGGGATTTGTATGTGTTGTACAATGAATTTTTGGAGGAAAACGGGTATACGGTCTTACCGAGAGTGTCTTATGAAAAAAGAATCCTGGCATATGAAGATGTATACCCTATGATGTATCTGAAATATCGCCTTTGGGGAAGAGGAAAGCAAAAGGGCATCAAGCATCTGGTTATTGACGAGATGCAGGATTATTCTTACTTGCAGTATGAAATTTTAAAAGAATTGTTCCCCTGTAAGATGACGATTCTGGGAGACCGGGCGCAGACCATGGAGGCAAAAACCCAGGATGTGCTTACCTTTTTGCCTCAGATTCTGGGAAAACAGATGCGGAAAATTATTATGGACAAGAGTTACCGAAACACAGTGGAGATTGCCTCTTATGCAAATCAGCTGACCGGAATTACGGATGTGCGGCTCTTTGAGCGCCATGGGAAGCCAGTGGAGGAGCAGAGCTTTTCAGAACTTGAGGAGGCTTTAGAGCAGGTTTTGGAAAATTTGCGTCTGGATGAAGAGGGGTACGAGACGGCGGCTTTGATTACTATGACCGAGGAAGAAGCCAGAAGAGCATTTGCTTATTTAAAAGAAAGAATGCCGGAGATTTCTTATTTGGACAGGAACAGCAGCACCTTTCAAAAGGGCCTTACAGTGACCACCTTTTATCTGGCAAAGGGTCTGGAATTTGACCAGGTGTTTGCCCTGTGCAGGGAAGAAAAAACACCTCTTTTAAAACAGGCAGAATACATCTGTGCTACCAGAGCACTTCACGAATTGTATATGTATACCGTAAACTAACAGGAGGAATTTCTATGAATACCTTGGAGTTATTAGATGAACTTCAGAAAAAAGCTATGGCTGACGAAAAAATCAGAAAAGAACTGTTGCTTACCAGAGAGCAAAAAGACCCTCTGAGGGCTTTTTGCCAGAAGGCAAGAGCATTGGGCTATGAGCTTTATGAGATGGAACTGGTGGATGCAGGGGAAAATTTTTATGCAGAAATGAAACGTAGCACCAACGGAGGCGGGGAAAATTCTCCTGTGCTGGAAGGATCTGATGATTTTTATGAATTATTTTTTGCCAGTATAGAGTAAGCAGCGGGTTTTCACCTGAATTTTACAGAGAAATAATCTTACCATGATAGGAAAAAAACAGGCATATTTTCTAAAATAGGAGCATATAGTTATACAGTGTTGCAAATATTTTAGAAAGAATTGAAGTGCCATATGAAAAAAACAGGAAACAAATTAAAGGAGAATCTGAATCAGAAGGATTTTATTGCAAAAGGACAGTGTGTCATGCGTCTTTTGATGACAAAACTGGAGATGATTAACGTGGAATTGTCCGTGAAATTAAAACGGGATGTGATTCAGACGAAAACAGGAAGATTAAAAACATACCGAAGCACCTGCAAAAAACTGAGTAAAAAAGGGCTGGAGAAAAATTTCTCCACTGCTTTGGAAAATATTCATGATTTAATTGGGGTGCGGGCAGTCTGTTCCTATGTGGATGACATTTATCTGGTACAGCGGATGCTGGAGGAACAGATGGATATGAACATTCTGAAAATCAAAGATTATATCAAAAATCCAAAAGACTCCGGATACCAAAGCCTCCATATGATTTTGGAAATTCCCCTGGTGTTTCAGGGAGAGACCCAGTGGGTGAAAGCAGAGCTTCAGCTTCGCACTGCGGCCATGGATTACTGGGCAAATCTGGACCATCAGCTTCGCTACAAAAAAAGAGGACAGCAGAACCTATGCGGCTGCTATTGACCAGGAATTAAAAAAATGTGCGGAAATTGTAGAATATCTGGATCGGACTATGCTGGGAATCAGAAGACAAATAGAAAATATTTAGCAGAGAAACATTTAGAGAAAGAGGAGAAAAGTATGCTTCGTGATATTGATTTAAAGGCTGTTTCAGATGGCAGATTATACAGACAAAGCGATATGGCAAAAGTGGGCTGTAATGACTGCAAAGGCTGTTCAGACTGCTGCAGAGGTATGGGCAGCTCTATTGTGCTGGATCCTTATGACTGTTTTATGTTGTGTAAAAATCTGGGAGAAAGTTTTGAATCCCTGCTTTCTTATGCCATAGAACTTCAGGTGGTAGATGGGATTATTCTGCCAAATTTGAAAATGGCAGACAAAACAGATGCCTGTGCCTTTTTAAATGAACAGGGAAGATGTGGTATTCACAGCTTCCGGCCTGGGTTTTGCAGGATGTTTCCCCTTGGAAGAATCTACGAAAACCAGAGCTTTCAATATTTTCTGCAGGTTCATGAATGTGCCATGGAACCTAAAAGCAAAGTGAAAATCAATAAATGGATTGGCATACCGGATATCCGGCGATATGAAACGTTTGTCACCGACTGGCATTATTTTTTGAAAAAGGTAGAAGAAATTTTGAAACACTTTGAGGATGAAGCATCTTTGAAAAATATTACCATGTATTTGCTGAAAACCTTTTATCTTATGCCTTATGATGAAAGCCAGGATTTTTATTCTCAGTTTCAGGAACGGTTGGAAAAGGCTGGGAAGTTTTTCTCCTGAATAAAATATCTATTAGACAAGATGGAGCGAATATCCTTTCGTTGATACAAGGGTATTCGCTCTGCATTTATTTCATAAAATGACGAATGAAACAGGATTTACAGGAAACGCCTGATAGGAACGGTAAGAACCCGCAGAAGTCCATAGAACACTTTTTTTCCTGTACTCATTTCTTTTTCTTTGTAGTATTCCCCATAGACATAAGTACCGTCGTCCCCCATGGTTCTGCTGTAAGTTTTGTCATGTTCCATTTCTTTGGCCATCTTTGCATTTAATTCTCTGGAATCCACAGCCAGCATGAGTTCTGTATCCTGGTAGGTGCTTCGCATATCCATGTTATAGGAACCCAGGATTGTCATACGATCATCAATGAGCAGTGCTTTTGTGTGACAGGAGTGTTTTCCCATAAACTCATGAACTTTTACCCCTGTATTCCAAATGTTTTTCTTCTGATTCAGATAATCCGTACAACCCCATGGATTGGCCCCGCTGGAAACGGCATTGGTTATGATTTCAATGTCTGTGCCATTGGCAGTAAGGTCTGTTAGATCCTGATACATTTCTTTTCCACAGATAATATAAGGTGTGTATACAGTTACCTGTTTTCCCTGTTTCATAAGCTGAGTTAAGGCGTACCACATCCATGGCTCTTTGTTATTTGAGGTAATTGGATTGGAAAGCAGGGAAATCCGGTTGGTTTCCATGGTAAGGGATTCCCAATCCCAGGTTGTATAGGATTCAGGATATAAATCCTGCAGTTTTTCATAACGGTTTTCTAATTCCACCCCACAGGCACTGATTTTATCTGTTACCTTAGAACAGGTATAAGCCTTGCTGTCAGGGCTTTTCCATACAGCTTCAAAATAATCCCGTACCTGCAAGAGAGAAGAATCTTCTGCTGCGGCAGTTTCATAGACGAACAGTTCCCGGTCAATGTTTTTAGAAGAGGAATAGTCTCCAAGAAACAGATTCGTGGTGTTTCGTCCTCCAAGCAGATACATTTTTTCATCAATAATGAAATATTTGTCATGAAGTCTTGCCTGAAGATTCCAGGGCTTTAACAAATTCACAGGGTTATAAATCTTAATGCTGACATTTTCCTGGGCAGCAAAAGCCTGAAACCAGGGTTTTCCTTTTAGCCCGTTTAAGTCCAGAAATCCACTGAAACCATCTACAATGACCCGGACCTTTACCCCTCTTTTTGCAGCGCTTGAAAGAGCTGCCATCATATCCTTTCCGGCCTGGTCGGCATTGAAATCAAAGGTAGAAAGAATAATTTCCTCTTCCGCTTCTTCCACCATACGCAGGCGGTATTGCAGAGCTTCTACATTATCATCAATATAGGCTGTACGTTCCGTTCCAACAGAATCATTGCTAAAAGTACGTTTTGCAAAACTTTCCTGGAAAGAGGAGGAAACCTTTTTGTGTGCCACATAAGGAATAGTTAAGGCACCGATATAAACCAGGATGAAAACCAGAATAAGCAAGCCCCAGGGAATTTTTTTCATATGTATTATACCTCCTACGCTTCTGGCGTATTATCTGTTTTTTTAGAAAACAGTTTGTCTTTGAAAAATAAAATCAGCGCCAGCAGAACAATACCAATAGAAATAAACTGAGAAGTGGAGAAAATTCCTACAGCGCCTCTGTCGTCAGAACGGAGAAACTCCAGAAGGAATCTGCTACCCCGTATAGAAGCATGTAGAGAAAACCAACATTTCCGGTTTTTTTGTTGTGTTTGCTGTATGCCAATAAAAGGAACATAATAAGGAAATCTCCGGCAGAAGACAATAACTGGGTAGGAATTAATTTAACGCCTGCTGGGGCAAGGCTTCCCTCTGGAAAAGTAATACCCCAGAATGCATTGGTTTCTCTTCCGTAACAGCATCCGGCCAGGAAACAGCCAATCCGTCCGAATCCCTGGGCCAAAGCAACAGAGGGAGCCAGAAGGTCAAAATATTCCAGAAATTTCAGATGTTTTATCCGGCAATAAATCATAGCAGCCAGAACACCGGTAATAATTCCTCCATATACTACGAAACCTTCAGAGCCAAGAACACTCATGGGGTCTTTTAAAAAGTCAGGAAATTCTACGATTACATATAATGCTTTTGCGCCTAAAAAACCAAAGAGGACTCCAAAAATCGCAATATCCAGAACCGCTTCGTCACTCATGTTTCTTTTTCTGGCGCGATACATACCAAGGGCAATACATGCCAGAATACCAAGGGCAATCATAAGGCCATATCCGTGTATAGTAAAAGGCCCAATGGAAAATAAATCATTCTTCATAATGTCAACTCGCTTTCTTGTGTTTTTTCATACCGTCGGGTATTTCTCATTATAACATCTTTTGTACAAAAAAGCATTATAGACTTTTTTTTCAGAACCTGCAAGTGTTAAAATGAAAGAACTGTAATAAAAATTTGAATTATCAGGAGAATTTTTTATGAGGTTATTACATACCGCAGACTGGCATCTTGGAAAGCTGCTGGAAGGGAAAAGCAGGCTGGAGGAACAGCGCCATGTTCTTGGACAGTTTGTTTCCTTTGCCAAGGAAGCTCAGGCAGATGTGGTTTGCATTGCAGGAGATATTTTTGATAACGGGCATCCTTCTGCAGCAGCAGAAAGCCTGTTTTATGACACATTAAAGAAATTAAGCAACCATGCACACGTCTGGTTCTGGTAATTGCAGGAAATCATGACCAGCCCTCCAGACTGGAGGCCATTAGTCCTTTGGTACAGGAGCATGGGATTTTGATTTACGGAACACCGAAAACAAAGCTGCCTTCCGGCAAGTACGGAAAATTTGCGGTGCAGTCTCTGGAAGAAGGGGTGTTCTCAGTAGAGATTCATGGGGAAAAGGCGGTTTTCGTCTGTGTGCCTTATCCCAGTGAGAAAAGCCTGAATGAAGTGTTGTATCAGGAGGAAGATGCAGAAGAGAAAAAAGCAGCAGACTATAGCGAAAAAGTAAAAGCGTTATTTCGGAAGAAGGCAGTCTGGTATGAGGAAGATTCGGTAAATGTTCTGGTAAGCCATGTGTTTACGCTTGGGTGTGTAAAGGATGGCTCTGAACAGGGAATGATGCTGGGAAACAGCTATCTTCTGCCATTGGAGGTGTTCCCAAAGGAGGCCCAATATGTGGCACTTGGACATGTTCACAGACCGCAGAAAGCAGTGGGAAGCCAGGGGAGAATCCGTTATAGTGGTTCGCCGCTTCCTTACCGTCTTCAGGAAGCAGTGATTGCCAAACAGTGTTTTCTGGTAGAACTGCATCCCAAGGAAGAACCCAAAGTGCAGGAATATTATTTTGATAATCCAAAACCCATAGAAAAATGGGTGTGCAAAGATTATGAGGAAGCCCTCAGACTTTGTAAGAAGCATCAGGACAGGCCTTGTTATGTGTATTTGCAGATTCATACAGATACCTATATCCGGGAGGAGCAGCTAAAGGAGCTGAAAACCTATAAAGAAGATATTCTGGAAGTGATTCCTCTGTTTTCTTCACAGGAAACAGAGGATGTGAGAGAAACTTTTTTGGAGAAGAGTTTTGAAGAGTTATTTTCCAGTTATTACAAAGAGAAAAAAAGGTGTAGAACCAGAACAGGAAGTTGTAGAACTGCTTCTTGGGCTGTTAGAAAAGGAGGGAGAAGATGCGTCCGGTTTGGATGAAGATTAAGGGGCTGAACAGTTTTCTGGAAGCCCAGGAGGTGGATTTTGAACTTCTTGGCAATCAGGGGCTGTTTGGGATTTTTGGACCCACAGGAAGTGGAAAGAGCAGTATTTTGGATGGTATGACTCTGGCTCTTTATGGTACAACAGCCAGAAACAGCGCAAATTTTATTCATGTAAGTACAGACCGCGCTTCTGTAGACTACATTTTTTCGGTAAAAGAGAAACAGGTGAAAACCTATCAGGTTTCCAGAAGTTTCCGCAGAGGAAAGGAAGGGACCATACGAAGTGACGGTGCAAAATTTCTGGATTTAACCGGTGAGGAGCCGGTGATTCTGGCAGACCGGGTGGGAACTGTTAATGAGAAGTGCAGGGAAGTGCTTGGATTATCGAAGGAGGACTTCTTTCGGACAGTGGTACTTCCTCAGGGAAAGTTTTCGGAATTTTTGAAGCTGGAAGGCATGGAACGGAATAAAATGCTGGAGCGTTTGTTTCATCTGGAACAGTATGGAGAGCAACTGGCAGTTCTGGTGAAAAACCGTGCAGCCCGCTGGGAAGGAGAAAAGCGGGAAAAAGAAGGCGCCCTGTCCAGATATGTTTCTATAAGCCAGGAGGAAATTCAGGGTTTAGAAAAAGCAGAGAAAACGTTGATTCAGGAACTTGAGAACCAGGGGCAGCAACAGAAAAAAATGAGAGAACAGCTAGAGGAAGGGAAAACCGTAGCGGCCCTGCAGCAGGAGTATGAAACCATAGAAAACCAGCTTCAAGGGCATAAAAAAGAAGCGGAGGCTATGGAGCATTTGCGGACAAAAATACAACAGGCAGAAACAGCCAATGGACTTTTTGTCTGGTTTTCACAGGCACAGCAGGCAGGAAAACAGCAGCAGGAAACAGAGACTGGCAAAGAGAAAAGCCTGGCTTCCTGGCAGGAAAAGCAGAAGGAACTAAAAGAGGCAGAAGCAAAGAAGCAGAGAGCAGATACCCGGATACAAAAAGAAAAACCGGCTTTGCAGCTTCAACAGGAGCTGGTGAAACAGGCTTTGGAACTGGAACAGGAATGGAAACATTTGTCCTGTGAACTGGAAAAGAAGTATTTGCAAAAGCAAGAAACAGATAAACAACTGACAGAGGCCAATGAGAAGATGGAAAGGCTTTTGCAGGATATTGAAAGCCGTAAAAAACAAAAGGAACGTCTGAAACAGGAAGCAGAAATATCTGCAGTACCAAGCGCTATAAGAGAGGCCGCGGAAAAAGGAAATCGTCTGACTTTGCTGCTGGAGCAATCAGAAAAGCAAAAAGAACTTGCACAAAAAAAGGAACAGAGACAAAAAGAAGAACTTCATCATTGTGAGAAGGCATTACAAGAAACAGCGCAAAAGGCAAAAGAGGAAGAAGAGAGAGTAAAACAACTGGAAGAGAAGAAGGCTTTTCTAAAAAAGCAGTTAGAAGCCCTGGATACGTTAGAGGAAGAAAAACAGCAGCTTTTTCAATTAAAACAGGAATATGAAAAAGAATGTCAGCTGGCAGAGCAATTAAAAGAACAGGAAAAGCTTTGTCAGGAAACCGAAGCAAGATGGAAGAAAGCAAAAGAGAAAGAAGAGAAAGCCCTGGAACAGAAGAAGGCAGGAGAACAGCAGTATTTCCAGCATTTAGCCGGAATTCTGGCAGCAGAACTATGTGAGGGAGAGCCATGTCCTGTGTGTGGCAGCATCCATCATCCCAATAAAATAGAGATTTCAGAAGAAAACTCCTCTGTCTGGCTTATGGAAAAGGAAAAAGCGGAGAAAGAATTTCAAAAAAGTCTTACACTGACATCTGGTCTGGAAACTTCTCTGGAGCATATCCGGGAAAATATAGGTGTTCTTCAAACACAGTGGAAGGAACTGCAAAAGCTGGAAAACGGTGAGGAACTGAAACATCTGGAAACAACCTGCAAAGAAAAAGAGCGGCTTCAGAAAACTGCCAAGCTGGAGCTGGAAGAAATCGAAGCGTCCCTGGAAATGTCAGGAAAAGCTCTGCAAGATGCTCAGAAGCAGTCTGCTGCGAAGGAAGCAAGAAAAGAAAGCCTGATTCAAGGTTTAGAAGAAATCCATCAGGATTTTATTCGCCTTGTAAATGAGGAAGAATTGCCAAGACAACAGCTCTGGAAGCTAAAAGAAGAATTTCACCAGGAGAATTTTTGCGCATTTTATGAGGAAGTACAGAGAAAACAAAGGGAAACCGAAGAAAAACAGAACCAGCAAAATCAACTGGAAGCTCAGATTGAAGCCAGAATGGCGAACAGTGAAAAAGGGCGGAAGCTTATAGAAAATCTGCAAACCACCCAAACAGAACTGCGTATCTGGCTGGAACAGAATCAGAAGCGTATGCAGGAGCTCCAGGAACAGATACAAAAAAAAGCAGGCAGAAGCAACAACCTTGTAGAATATCTGAATTCTCTGGAAGCTGCTTTAAAAAATCTGGAGGTGGAACAGGAACAGGCGCAAAGGAAGTGGGAGAAGCTGGAAGGGGAAGAAAGAACTGCAAAAGAACAGTATGCAGAGCAAAAAATTCTGGCAGAGACTGCAAAAGAACAGGCAAAAGAAAAACAGGAACTCCTTCAAAAGCACATGGAGGAAGCAAACGTAACGGAAGAAGCCTGGATTGAAACTCACAGGGAAGAAGAGCAGCAGTTGCAGGAATTTCAGCATCAGGTGACCGCGTATGAAGAACAGGGCAAAAAGCTGGAAAACCAGGCATCTCAGATTCAGGATAAATTAGGAGACAGAAGAATTTTAAAGGAAGAGCTTGCTGCCCTGGTTCAGGAAGAGGAAATATTGAGCCAGGTTATTACTCAGAAAAATAAAGAACTTGGAGCTTTAAAACAAGAACTGAATCAGACCAGAAAGGCATGGGAAGAAAAGAAAAAGCTTGTGGAAAAGCTGGAAGAGATTTATCATCAATTAGATTTGCTTTCTGAACTTGAGGGGCTGTTTCGTGGAAAACGTTTTGTGGAATATGTTTCCAGGTATTATCTGGAGTATGTTTCCAGAGAAGCAGATGTGCAGTTGCGTCAGATGACCGGAGGCAGCTATGGACTGGAGACAGATGGTTCAGGTTTATTCCTGATTCGGGATTACAAAAACGGAGGCGTTTTGCGTCCGGCTTCCACCTTATCTGGAGGGGAAACTTTTATGGCTTCTCTGGCGCTTGCCCTTGCCCTGTCCTCCCAGATTCAGATGAAAGGCGCTGCCCCGCTGGAACTGTTCTTCCTGGATGAAGGCTTTGGAACTCTGGATGAAAACTGCCTGGAGGTGGTCATGGATGCTCTGGAACATATCCGGACGAAAAAGCGCATGGTAGGGGTGATTACCCATGTGGAAGACATTAAGTCCAGAATCCCGGTGAAACTTTTGGTGGAGCCTGCAAAAATGGGAGAAGGCGGAAGTAAACTGAGGATAGAGGCGGAATAGGAAGAGAAGAATATAAACTATGAAATGAGGTAGCAGATATGGAAAGAGACCCATTTAAGGAATTTTTCAGCTACGAATGATATATTTGCAGAACATGCGTGGTATTTTAGAAATGCACTTGTACGTGCGAATTATACCAACCTGCAAAAAAATATCCACGAAACAACAGAATATCTTGAAGTATTTCTTAGAAATTTACTTTTGAATGAGAAAAATGAACTCCACAATAGAAGTTTACATATAAGTGGACTTTGGAATGAAGAAAAAGTGGACATTGAGAGGATGTTTTCTGAAAAAACAAAGGATTTTTCTGTTAAGACAATGATTCACATTCACAGATTATTTAAAGAATATGGATACGAGGAAGTATTTGGCAGAAGTACAATTATGGAACTTTTGGAACTGAAAGCTTCGGGAGCATCCAAGTTGATTTCCAATCTGGTGCAGGCAGATATTATTCAGCCGGTATCCGGTTATGGAAAAGGAAGATACAAGTTTAAAAAGCAGTAATAAGAGCGAAAATGAAAAGAAAGGAAGTACCACATGATATCTCACGAATGTTTAGAAGAATTTATTTGTCAGTTTCCGGTATACCAGTATGCTTTTTTTAAGCCAGAGGAAATCGAATTTTCCTTCCGGGTGCGCTGGATTTGCCAGCAGGAATGTGAGCGCTATGATTGTACCTGGGCCTGCCCTCCGGCAGTGGGGAGCGTGGAAGAGTGCAGGAAACGCTGCCTGGAATATAAGGAATGTTTTCTGTTTTCCACCATTGCAGAAGTGTCGGATGTGATAAATTTTGAAGAGACCCTTGCTACCAGAAAAGAGCATGAGGAGATTACGGCTGCCATAGAAACTTTTATCCGCAGTCAGGGAACAAAGTGCATGGCGCTTTCTACAGAATCCTGTGATTTGTGTGAAGAGTGTGCTTATCCGGATGCGCCCTGCAGGTTTCCTGAGAAAATGCACCCCTGTGTGGAAAGCCATGGCATCATTGTCAGTGAACTGGCAGAAAAATATAATATGGAATTTACCTTAAGCCCCAATCAGATTTTGTGGTTTGGAATCATTTTTTTGAAATAATGCGCATAGGTTATGACAAGAAGCAGAATCCGGAGGCCGCCTGTGAATGGAAAACTTCGTAATTTTACAGGGAAAATCGGTGATTCTTTGCAGATTCCAAAAGACTTATCTTACGGGGAATCTGTGCTGACCCTTACTGGTTCCAGGGAGTTGTATATTGAAAATTATAAATGCATCCGGAAATATGAAGATACCTGTATTCTTTTGTTATCACCACAAAATCGGATTCAGATTGAGGGGACCGGGCTGGTGATTGATTATTATACGGATGTGGAGATGAAGATCACAGGAACCATCTGCAAAATTTCATTTTTTTAAAGGAGGCTGTGTAGGTGCAGGACTGGAAGTATTATAGCAAGGGGTATGTGCGTATCCGTGTGTGCGCCCCAAGCCCGGAGCGTTTCTTGAACTTGTGCAGCTATCACAAGATTCAGGTGTGGAATCTCGTATACCGGGAGCAGGCTTATGAGATGAATGTGACCATTGCCGGTTTTTACCGACTGAAGGGCATATGCAGAAAAACACACAGCAGAATTAAAATCCTGGGGAAATATGGACTGCCTTTCTTTTTTTACCGAAACCAAAAAAGAAAGGCATTTTTTGTCGGCTTTTTCCTTGGTTTCCTTCTCCTTTGTCTGCTTTCCAGACATATTTGGAATATTCATGTGGAGGGAAATGTTCATAACAGTACCCAGAGTATTTTGAAATACCTGGAAGAACTGGAAGTACGCCACGGATGCCTGAAAAATGAGGTAGACTGCGCTTTTCTGGCAAGAAAACTAAGGAAGAATTTCCGGATTTTACCTGGGTGTCTGCAAAAATTTCCGGAAGCCGCCTGATTCTTGAGGTTCAGGAAAATGAAACATATCAACATGAGAAAGAGGAAGAGCCGGGTGCTTCGGATTTCATTAGTGATAAAAGCGGCATCATTGTGTCCATGATTACCAGAAGCGGAACCCCTGTGAAAAAAACAGGAGACCTTTGCAAAAAAGGGGAAGTTTTAGTAAGGGGACAGTTAGATTTGTATAATGACAACAAGGAAATCAGTGGTTATGCGTACACACATGCAGATGCAGATGTATATGTGCAGCATGATTTGGAATATTATCATGCATTTCCCATGACCTATGAAAAGCCGGTTTATACAGGAGAAAAGAAAAAAGGCTATGTTTTCCAGGCGGGAAGCTATTATCTGACCTTGAAACCAAAGGGGAAGTGGCAGGAGTTTGATACAGTTACCAGGCTTACACAGCTTCGGCTTACTGAAAATTTTAAACTGCCTGTTTTCTGGGGGACCAGTGTGGATTATGCCTATGAGAAACAAACTTTTACCTATACAGAGGAAGAGGCAAAGGCCAGGGCTCTTGACAAGCAAAAAGCACTTCTTAAAACTTTAGAGGAAAAGGGGGTTCAAATCCTGGGGAATCGTGTTAAAATAGGAATACAGAAGGGTGTTTGCACTGCAAAGGGAACGCTGGCTGTCGTGGAAAAGGCAGGGCAGCAGGTTCCGGTGCAGATACCCCAAGAGCCAGCAGAAAGGAACGCAGACGTAGATGAGTAATATTTGTGAAGAAAAAATGGAATTGCCTGCAGAACATGAGAGAAATGTGTTCGGCCAGTTTGACGAACATGCAAAAAAGATAGAGAAAACTCTTGGAGTAACCTTAATCTCCAGGGATGGACAGTTAAAGATTTTAGGACCAAAACCAGCTTGTGACCAGGCGGTGAGGATTTTAAAGGAGTTTCTGGAACTGTCTAAAAGAGGAAATACCATCACTCAGCAGAATGTGAATTACGCCCTGTCCCTTACCATGGAGGAGAAGACCTCTGTGATGACAGAAATTGACCGGGATTGTATCTGCCATACCTTAAACGGAAGACCCATTAAACCCAAAACCCTGGGTCAGAAAGAATATGTGGATGCAATCCGGAAGAAAATGATTGTATTTGGCATCGGACCAGCTGGAACGGGAAAGACTTATCTGGCTATGGCATGGCAATTACGGCCTTTAAAAATGATGAGGTGGGGCGTATTATCCTCACCCGTCCGGCTATTGAGGCGGGAGAGAAACTGGGTTTTCTTCCCGGAGATTTGCAGAGCAAGGTAGACCCGTATTTAAGACCTCTTTATGATGCGCTGTATGAAATCATGGGGCAGACAGTTTTGCCAAAAATATGGAGAAAGGTCTTATTGAGGTAGCGCCGCTGGCCTATATGAGGGGGCGGACCCTGGACAATGCCTTTATTATTCTGGATGAGGCCCAGAATACTACACCGGCTCAGATGAAGATGTTTCTTACCAGAATCGGGTTTGGTTCTAAAGTGATTATTACAGGAGACCTGTCTCAAAAGGATTTGCCTTCGGGAACCCGTTCCGGTCTGGATGTGGCTCTCCATGTTTTGAAGAAGGTGGAGGACATTGCCTTTTGTCAGCTTACCAATAAAGACGTGGTGCGGCATCCACTGGTGCAGAAAATTGTACAGGCTTATGATGAGTATGAGAAGAAAGAAAAACCAGACAAACCAGAGAAAAAGGAGCGTTTAGGCCGGAAAGAAAGCAAACCGCAAAATCGGAAAGACAGAAGAAGGTGAGGAAAATACCATGACATTAAATATTGAAATGGAATATGAAAAAGCCCTGGATTTTGATTATGAAGCTTTGGCAAACCAGGTGGCAGAGGAAGCTCTTGATTTTGAAGCATGTCCTTATGAGACGGAAATCAATTTGGTGCTTACAGGGGAAGACGAAATTCAGGCTGCAAACAGGGAGTTTCGGGATATGGACCGGGTGACAGACGTGCTGTCTTTTCCTATGGTAGAATATGATACGCCGGGAGATTTTTCTCATGCAGAAGAAGATGATTCCTGTTTTAACCCGGACACCGGGGAGCTGATGCTTGGGGATATTATGATTTGCATTCCGCGAATGCAGGAACAGGCAGTGAACTATGGACATAGGGAAGTACGGGAATTTGGATTTCTAATTGCTCACAGTATGCTTCATCTCATGGGATATGACCATATGACTCCAGAAGAAGCAAAAGTAATGGAAGAGAAACAAGGAAAAAATTCTGGAAAATCTGGGAAATTACCAGATAAACGCTGCATAAAGGAAAAAAAATACGCCGATACTATAAGTAATTCAGAGAAAGGAGAAACTCCATGAAACGAGTTATTTATAGTGTCGGTCTTTTTCTTGTGGTTCTGTTTCTCTGTTCCGGATTTTTTTTAAGTTATCAGGTGACGGAGATGAAAGAGCGTATACACATCCTGGAAACGGATACCGCCAAGGCAAAGCAGGAGGTGTCTGCCCTGTCTAATATGAGAGAGCAGGATTTTATTTTTGAACGTTATGAGGAAGGAAAATGGAAAAGGGAGTCTTACCGGGTTTCTGCCTATGGAACAAATCATGTGATTTTCAGGCAGGAAAAAGAAAATCAGGAATCAGAGAAGGGATTTATTTTGCAGGTAGAGGACGGCTATGTGGTAGTGTACCAGGAAGGAAAGGAACAGGTATATGAATATACGGATATTCCTCTGGAAGCCCTTCCTTTGCAGATGCAGTCTGAAGTTCTGCTTGGAAAACCAGTGGAGAACCTGGATTCCCTTTATAGTTTTTTAGAGAATTATTCCAGCTAGCGGGATTTTTGCGGTCTGTCTCTGGACGAACCGAAAAAAATAGTGTAATATAAAAAGATATAAAATGAAACCAAAGAGGTACACATAGATGAAAATAAGGGAAAGACTGAAAGATAAAAAAAGAGTAGTAATTAAAATCGGCTCTTCTTCTCTGACCCATGCAGAGACTGGAAAACTGGATCTGACAAAGCTGGAAATTCTGGTGCGGGAGTTGTCTGACCTGCATAATCAGGGAAAAGATGTGGTTCTGGTTTCCTCTGGCGCCATTGCAGTGGGACGGGCTGCCACGGGAATTACCCATAAGCCTTCCAAACTTTCTGAAAAACAGGCCTGCGCAGCCATTGGACAGGCAAGACTCATGATGATTTATCAGAAATTATTTGCAGAATACGGACAGACTGCAGCCCAGGTTTTGATGACAAAATATACCATGATGAATGATATGAGCAGGGAAAATGCGAAAAATACCTTTGAAAGTCTGCTGGAAATGGGAGCCATTCCAGTGGTAAATGAAAACGATACGGTTTCCACGGATGAAATCGAGTTTGGAGACAATGATACTCTGTCTGCTCTGGTAGCAGCCTTAACGGATGCAGACCTGTTGGTGCTGCTTTCAGACATAGACGGGCTTTTCACTGATGACCCTCATATGAATCCGGATGCCCGGTTTATTGATCTGGTGGAACATCTGGATACACACTTGATGGAGATGGGAAAAGATACTACAGGAAGCAAGGTGGGCACAGGAGGCATGGCAACCAAGCTCTCTGCTGCTAAGATTGCAGGAAGCGCAGGGGCAGATATGGTGATTGCAAACGGTGCGGATTTCCATGTGATACATAAAATTATCCAGGGAAGAAATCATGGAACGTTATTTTTAGCAGGAACAAGAGACGAGTCTGCTTTACAGAAGATGTTTGAGAATTTATAAAGATAGAAAAAGGAGTAGGGAATACCATGGATGCAAAGAAAATTCAGCGGATTAATGAACTGGCCAGAAAATCCAAGCAGGAGGGACTTACCCCATCTGAAAAAGAGGAACAGAGAATGTTAAGGGTGGAATACATTGCTTCTGTCCGTATGAATCTGAAGGCACAGTTAGATAATATTGATATTCAGCAGGAAGATGGAACCATTGTAAATCTGGGAGAAAAATATGGCAGAAAAAAAGCACATTAGAAAACAGATTTTTGAGAAACGAAAAGAGCTGACCCAGGAACAGGCAGAGCAGGACAGCAGGGAAATTTGTAAAAAAGTGTTTGCACTTTCCCAGTTTCAGAAAGCGGCCTGTGTATATGCTTATGTGGATTATAATAAGGAAGTCTGCACCAGAGAAATCATAGAAAAAGCCTGGGAGATGGGAAAACGGGTGGCAGTTCCAAAGGTTACAGGACCGGGCACTATGAAATATTATTATCTGGAATCCTTTGAACAGTTAAAGCCAGGATATTTCCAGATTCCGGAACCGGTCTGGGGTAAGGAGCGGAGGAAGAAGACGCCTTTTTGATTGTGCCTGGAGTGGCTTTTGATGAAAACCGCCACAGGGCCGGATATGGACAGGGTTTTTATGACCGGTATCTGGCTTCTCACAGAAAACATCCAACCGCTGCAGTGGCTTTTGAATTTCAGATTGTTAAGGAAGTGCCTGCCGAAGCTACAGATGTGTTCCCGGATTTGGTAATTACAGAAAAACGTGTGATTCAGTAGACGAATGATTCAAGAATAGAAAAGGATGTACATAAACATGCAGGATTACGATATGGAACTGACCATGCAGGCGCCGGTACAGGAACCGGAGCGCCAGTATTATTTTATAGAAGAAGCGAAAAAACTTATTGCAGAGAAAAGTAGGATGCTTGGAAGACCTCTGACTTTTTGTGTTACTACATTTGGCTGCCAGATGAATGCCAGAGATTCTGAGAAACTCACCGGAATTCTGGAACAGATTGGATATGTGGAAGCAGAAGAGGAACAGGCAGATTTTGTTATTTATAATACCTGTACAGTCCGGGAAAATGCCAATTTAAGAGTTTACGGACGTTTAGGATATCTTCACAGCCTGAAAAAGAAAAACCCCCACATGATGATTGGACTTTGCGGCTGTATGATGCAGGAGCCGCAGGTAGTGGAAAAGCTGAAAAAGAGCTATTCCTTTGTAAATCTGATTTTTGGAACTCATAATATTTACAAGTTTGCAGAACTGGTGGTTTCTGCTCTTAGTTCAGACCGTATGGTCATTGATATCTGGAAAGACACAGATAAAATCGTGGAAGATTTGCCAAGTCAAAGAAAGTTTCCATTTAAATCTGGAGTCAATATTATGTTTGGGTGCAATAATTTCTGTAGCTATTGTATTGTACCTTATGTGCGAGGTAGGGAGAGAAGCAGAAATCCCAAGGATATTATTCGAGAAATTGAGCATCTGGTAGCAGATGGAGTGGTAGAGGTGATGCTCCTTGGACAGAATGTAAATTCTTACGGAAAAAATCTGGAAGAGCCCATGACCTTTGCACAGCTTTTGCAGGAAATAGAAAAGATTGAGGGATTGAAACGCATTCGTTTTATGACCTCTCATCCAAAGGATTTATCAGATGAACTTATTGAAGTAATGAAAAACAGTAAAAAAATCTGCAGACATCTCCACCTGCCTTTGCAGTCTGGAAGTACTGAGATTTTAAAGGTCATGAATCGAAAATATACAAAAGAACAATATTTGAATCTGGTAAAGAAAATCAGAACCTCTATTCCAGATATGTCCCTTACTACGGATATTATTGTAGGTTTCCCGGGAGAAACAGAAGAAGACTTTTTGGAAACTATGGATGTGGTAGAACAGGTGCGCTATGACAGTGCATTTACCTTTATTTATTCCAAACGGACAGGGACTCCGGCAGCAGCTATGGAGAACCAGATACCGGAAGAAGTGGTAAAAGACCGGTTTGACCGTCTGCTTGCCAAGGTACAGGAAATTGGCAGAGAAATGTCTTCCAGAGATACGGGAACCATTCAGGAAGTTCTGGTGGAAGAACAGAACAGCCAGGATACCCATTTGATGACCGGACGTTTATCCAATAACCTTCTGGTACATTTTCCGGGAGATGTGTCTCTGTTGGGACAGATTTGTCAGGTACGCCTGGATGAATGCAGAGGCTTTTACTATATGGGCACAAATGTTTCCGTAAACTGTAATTTAAAAATGAACATGTCTGCCCAAAGTACCAATCTGCCGACCTTTTGAAAATTTCAGAATGGCAGTTCTGTGATTATAGGTACTTTAATAAGACCTGTCGGAATCGGGCTTTGGGGAGGCCTATTCTTTTATCTATTTAAACAGCCAGCTTAAGGCAGAGTTGATGGTATGCAGGACGTTTTGCCCTAAACCATGGCCTGGTGCCTTCTTTTGTATAGGACAGTATGCCGGTAATGCCAGAAAGATATTTTTTCTTTTAGTGGATTTGCTGTCATTATAATAGCAGCTTTAAGGGCATTTGTTTCCGGTTTCATGGAAATATGAGCTAGAAAAGCCATGCATAAAGTGATATAAAAATTCCAAGTATTGATTGCTTTAAGCTTGCGTACCCGGAAATATTCCTCAATACACCAATGCGCTTTTTCTTTATAGTACAGAGGTAGTTTTACTTTGCTTTTCCTGCAGTTACGTAGTCCGGTGGAAAATACTCACTTATTATGGTACAGGAGCCTGCGCTTTGCAGTCAGACGGATGACATAATCCCGATTTATGACAAAGGTCGCTTTTCCAAAGAGTACAGCTGCTCGTTCCATAGCTGAAAAAGTAATATCATTAATGAAAGTGAAATTTTTTTCAGTTGAAGAATGGACCTCGGAAAAAAGACTGACGGATGATTGCTGTTAGCAAGACTGGTAGCTTTTGTTATATGATACTCTTTTTTATAAACATTCTTTGTAGCTGTACTTTCAGAACCATCACGTACCCAGCCGAGGGATTCAAATTTATACTCCTCCGGTTTTACAACGTCACTGTCATCGATATGAATGACAGGATGAGCCGGGCACCATTTTTCTTCAAGTAGGTTAACTAGGAGTTTAAAGCGTTTTTTGGGGGGCGGGGTGTGCTTTTCGACAAATGTCTAGAAAGATGGTCAACACTGTTAAGCTTTTTGGACAACTCATGTAATGGGGCAACAATGTCTGTAAGCAGGCAACTGTTGAAGCAAGCATACCATAATTTGTGCCAACTATAAATTTTCTATCTGGTTTGGGAAACTTTTTGGAAATTTTATTTGGTATGTTTCTGATGTAAAATTGACCATAAGGAATCCTCCTCTTTTTTGTTTAGTACGATTTTTTTGTGGTGATTAAATTTATACATCAAAAAGGAAGAAGATTCCTTATAATTTTGGGCAATCTTTGAAAGTTGTTTATAACT
>ENA-OQAA01000287-OQAA01000287.1-human-gut-metagenome-genome-assembly--contig:-NODE-287-length-36020-cov-4.408241_pt1 | contig 36020 bp, 42 predicted proteins | sample MGYA00242489_ERZ504515 | MGnify/ENA primary metagenome ERZ504515 (study PRJEB26092, sample SAMD00036237) | human gut metagenome | host: Homo sapiens | study: EMG produced TPA metagenomics assembly of... | reverse complement strand
GGAATAGCAGATACCATTAAGCTAGATTAGCAAAATGTGGTGCAGATATGACAAGGGTGCGATTCATCAATGAAGATGAAAAACAGCTTTCTATGACGGACGATCGGATTGAAAAAGCCATCCGCCAGAACAATGTACGCCTCATGATCATGGATCCCATACAGGCCTATCTGGGAGCCAATGTGGATATGAACCGGGCCAATGAGATACGGCCATTATTCCGGCATCTCAGTACGATTGCAGAGAGAACTGGATGTGCCATTGTTCTCATTGGACATTTGAATAAGTCATCGGGAAGTCAGAGCGATTACCGTTCCCTGGGATCCATTGATATCGCAGCGGCAGTACGAAGTATCTTATTTGTAGAAAAGGTGGAAAAAGAGAAGGAACAGGATGTCCGAGTGGTATATCAGCAAAAGGATTCTCTTGCTAAGAAGGAAAATCCGGTAGCGTTTTCTTTGGGAGAAGAAGGCTTAAAATGGTTAGGAGAATACGATATATCCATTGAAGATCTGCTGATGGGGAAAGCAGGAACGAAAAAGGAAACGAAACTGGAAAAGGCACAGAAGTTGATCCTGGAGTTATTAACCAAACGAAAAGTAATGTGTTTAGAAGAATTAGAGGCAGAACTACTAGCCTATGGGATTTCTTCCAGAACAGGAAGAGATGCAAGAAAGCAGCTGGAAAACAGAATGAGCTACGACTGGTGTCAGGGAAGAAAAACAGTTGCGTTAATCACAGAATAAAGGATGACATTGGCAAAAAACTACTTTGGCATTGGCAGTCTTTATAGATACCTTTGCCAGCCGCCAATGTCAAAAACAAAGATAATAGAAGGAGGCATACAAATGACAAGTTATGATATACCTTATTGGAAGAAGTATACATTATCCATTGAAGAGGCAGCATCCTATTTTCGTATTGGAGAAGGAAAGCTTCGTAAGTTAGTCAGTGACAATCCAAATGCAGAGTATTTGCTTTGGAATGGGAATCGTGTACAGATAAAACGAACAAGATTTGAAAAATTTATTGATACACTCAGTGCGATATAAAATGAAATTTAAAAGAAGGAGGTGTTCGAATTAGGGGTTACATGATATACTAACAATATCATGTTGCGTCCCCTTGGAGGTAGGATATGATTTCAAAGAGACGTGATGATAAAGGCAGAGTTCTCCAGCAAGGAGAATGGCAGGAACCAAGTGGACGTTACCGCTATAAATATACAGATTCACTTGGTAAGCGTAAAATATTATATAGTTGGAGATTGACAGAAGCAGATAAGATGCCGGAAGGTAAACGGGCAGATCTTTCTCTCAGGGAAAAAGAAAGAAAAGTTCAGTCCTTACAGATGCAAGGGATTACAGGAAGTAACATTACAGTGCTTGAACTTGTGGAACGATATCTTTCCCTGAAAACAGGAGTAAAGCATAATACTTTAGCGAATTACAAATTTGTGGTGAATGTATTGAAAAAGGAAGAATTCGCTTATAAGAAAGTGGATGATGTGAAACTTTCTGACGCAAAGATTTTTCTGATAAAACTACAAAGAGATGGTAGAGGATATAGTTCCATTCATTCCATCAGAGGTGTTTTAAGACCTGCTTTTCAAATGGCTGTGGATGATGACTTGATTCTAAAAATCCATTTGGATTTGAATTAGGTACAGTACTTGTTAATGACAGTCAGAAAAGACAAGCTGTTTCTCCGGAAGATGAAACTAAATTTCTTGATTTTGTAAAGAATGATCCGCATTATAATCAGTATTATGATGCATTTTATATCTTATTCAAGACAGGTCTTAGAATATCTGAATTTTGTGGACTTACTGTAAAAGACTTGGACTTTAAAGAAGATATTATCAATGTGAATCATCAGTTGCAAAGAACTCGAGAAATGAAGTATATCATCGTATCTACAAAGACAACAAGTGGTACGCGGTTACTTCCAATGGAAGCGGATGTAAAAGAAGCATTTCTTCGAATCTTGAAGAATAGAAGGAAACCAAAACGTGAGCCGATGGTGGATGGATATGGAGGATTTCTGTTTCTGGACAAGAATGGAAGGCCAATGGTTGCACTTCATTGGGAAAAGTACATGCAGCATGCAAGAGAAAAATATAATCGTGAGAATTTGTTGCAATTGCCGCCAGTTACTCCACATATATGCAGGCATACTTATTGTACAAATATGGCCAATTCAGGGATGAACCAAAGACACTGCAATATCTGATGGGGCATTCAGATGTATCTGTAACACTCAATATTTATACGCATACCGGCTATGATGATGCAAAGAAAGAACTTGCCAGATTAAAAGAAGCAAGGGATGAACTGGAAAAGAAAAAGTTTATAACCCAAAAACATGCACAAACAACTCATGTAAGCCTTATCTCATAAGGAATTTGGGACTTTAAAAATAACCCATTTGTACCACAAATGCCCGAAAAAACATGAGAAAATACAAGAATTTATAAGAAAAAGAACCTTTCAAGTAAAAAATGCACAAAGGCTGAAAAGCCAGTATTTATAAGGCTTTGAGAGGATATGAGGAGATAAAATGGAGAAAATAAAGGTACTATTTATCTGCCACGCAACATCTGCCGCAGCACCATGGCGCAATACGTTTTCCAGAACCTGATCAACAGATACGACCTCACCGATCAGTTCTACATTGATTCCGCAGCTACCAGCCGCGAGGAGATCGGTAATCCGATTCATCACGCACTCGGCGGAAATTAAAAGAAGTCGGCATTCCATGCGGTGATCACCGCGCACGCCAGCTGCAAAAGTGGGAATATGACGAATTTGATTATTTGATCGGAATGGATTCCATGAATATCCGGAATATGATGCGGATTCTGGGGAGTGACACGGACGGGAAGGTGTCGAAACTGCTTGATTTTACAGAGCGGACAGGGCAGGATATCGCGGATCCGTGGTATACCGGGAATTTTGACAGGACATACGAAGATGTGAAAGAAGGCTGTGAAGCCTTACTGCAGGACTGCCTGCTGCGCCTATAGAGCGCAGCTGAGCAGTTTTTTTAGATTGTTGTGGAATTGTTTTCCGTGGACATGAAGTTTATGACGTTCGGAATTGGAGAGATCCTGATTCAGATGTTTTTCGTAACGATTGAAGAGTACGCGATAGTCCATATTCTGACGGTGGCTCCAACGGATCAGTACCCAGTTCATTGCGTCCTCGGTCCAGTACTGGGATGGGATGCCGGCTTCTTTCAAGACAGTGATATACTGCATGGCGCGCACAGACAGTTTGTTCAGATGTTTTTGTTTTTCCGCCTCAGAAGCAGCATCTTTCCGGCGGAAGAACAGAAACGTACGTTTTTTCTTCTGGGAGTTGTTCTCCAAAAATTCCATCGCAAGATCTACGGTTTCCTGTAGACGACAGGCAGCGTTCCAATACACGACAAACGGAGCAGCCTGTTCATCATCCTCGGGACCAACGGTAAAGGTGCGGAAGACACGGATTTGTCCGCCGCCTAATTCTTTGTCATATTCGTGCCGGGATTCGGGATTGGAAAGTACCCGGTACGCCTCCAGTATTTCCTGCATACACGCAGTGGTGTCGATGCCCTGATTCATATTGGCATCCGGGTGATATACTTTAGCAAGCGCATTTTTTGCACTTGTGATTTCCTGTAATGTAGCTTCCCGGGAAACACCGAGAATATCATAGTAAGTACGGGAATTCATAAGAACCTCCTTCGATTTATAGAATCTCCCTTTCAGAGAATGAAAGAGAGTAAAAATATACATAAAAAAAGCAGATGGCAAGAAAAAATCAGTCTGCCCGGACGGAAATCTGACGATTGCCGATAAGAATATCTGCACCAAATTATTATATTACCTGGATATGGAAAATGCAAGCAATTTTGCTGACGGAATTGCCCGATTGTGTTATATTTTTTTATAGAGAAAAAAGTCAGGAATAACAGACATAGAAAAGAGGTTATCAGACATGTATATTGCAGACTTACACACCCATTCCAGATATTCCAGAGCCACCAGCAAAGAGTGTACGCCGGAGTATCTGGATCTGTGGGCGCGCAGAAAAGGCATCCATCTGATCGGGAGCGGGGATTTTACGCATCCGGCATGGAGAGAAGAGTTAAAAGAAAAATTAAAGCCCGCAGAAGACGGATTTTATGTGCTGAAAAAAGAATACAGGATTCAGGATGGGAATACGCCGGATCACATGATTCCCCGATTCGTGATCACCGGAGAGATCAGTTCTATCTATAAGAAATACGATAAGGTTCGGAAGGTTCACAGTCTTTTGATCCTTCCCGGGCTAAAAGAGGCAGAGAATCTTTCGGAGAAACTGGAAGTGATCGGAAATCTGCATTCGGACGGGCGGCCGATTCTTGGGTTGGATTGCCGGGATTTACTGGAAATCATGCTGGAGACAACACCAGATGGCATGTACGTTCCGGCACACATCTGGACACCGCATTTTTCCATGTTCGGAGCATTTTCCGGATTTGATACGGTAGATGAGTGCTTCGGGGATCTGAGTTCTCACATTCATGCAGTGGAGACGGGATTATCCTCGGATCCGCCGATGAACTGGCGGGTGTCCATGCTGGACCGGTTTCAGCTGATTTCCAATTCCGATGCGCATTCTCCGGCAAAACTGGAAGAGAGGCCACTCTTCTGGATATCGACTGGTCCTATGAAGGTCTGAGAGGTGCCATTCAAAACGGCAACGGTCTGGCAGGCACTATTGAATTTTTCCCGGAGGAGGAAAATACCATATGGATGGGCATCGGAAGTGCAATCTTTGTCTGACACCGATGGAGACAGAAACATATCAGGGGAAATGTCCGGTGTGTGGAAGAAAAATCACTATTGGTGTCTCTCATCGGATTGAACAGCTGGCGGACAGGGCGGAAGGTTTTGTAAAAGAAGGCGCCAATGGATTTGAAAGTCTGGTTCCACTTCCGGAAGTCATCTCGGCATGCGTGGGTGTTTCTTCCCGAAGTAAGAAGGTACAAAAAGAATATGAGCAGATGCTGCGGATGATCGGACCGGAATTTGAGATTCTGAGAACTGTGCCGTTGGAGGAAATCAGGCAAAAGTCCGGATTTCTGATCGCAGAGGGAATTGAGCGTCTGCGAAACGGCGAGGTAGAGCGGATTCCGGGATTTGACGGAGAATACGGAACAATCAAACTGTTTCAGCCGTATGAACTGGAAGAGGTCGATAGACAGCGGTGATTGCCGGACCGAAAGAGGGGTGTTGATTTTCTCACGTTGACTTGCTAGAATAGAAGAAACAATAAGATTCGTTGCACCCGGATGGAAGGATGCCTCCAGTTTGGAACATCCTTCCCTTTTTGTGGGGAGCCGGATTTCAGGAAAAGAGGTTTGATATCATGCAGTATGATTTTACAACGATTATGGACCGGCGGGGAAAGGATGCCATCGCAGTAGATGCGCCTGCCGGAAACAATACAGGCAATGATTTTTTCGCAGGTGCGAAAATTTGGGAAGGGTTTGATCTGATCCCGATGTGGGTAGCGGATATGAATTTCCCGGCGCTTCCGGCAATTCCGGAGGCGATCATCCAGAGGACAAAGCATCCGGCATACGGTTATTTTGATCCGTCGGAGGCATATTATGACGGGATCATCAACTGGCAGAAGACACGTAATGGCGTGAACGATCTGACAAAAGAGTGCATCGGCTATGAGAACGGTGTGCTCGGCGGTGTGGTTTCTGCTTTGAAAGTACTGTGTTCTAATGGGGATTCTGTTTTGCTGCAGTCTCCGACGTATATCGGATTTACACATTGTATTGAGGACAATGGATGGAATATCGTTCAGAATCCGCTGGTGTTGGATGAAGAAGGAATCTGGCGGATTGATTATGAAGATATGGAAGAAAAAATTGTGCAAAACAAGATCCATGCGGCAGTTTTTTGTTCGCCTCACAACCCGACCGGACGTGTCTGGGAGTGCTGGGAGATTGAAAAGGCGATGGAAATCTATCAGAAGCATGATGTGTATGTGATTTCAGATGAAATCTGGTCAGATCTGACACTTCCGGGATATCAGCATATTCCGACACAGTCTGTGTCCGAGGATGCAAAAAACAGAACCATTGCGCTTTACGCTCCGTCCAAGACATTTAATCTGGCAGGATTGATCGGTTCGTATCATATCATTTATAATTCGTATTTGAGAGACCGGGTATGTATGGAAGGGAAGATGACCCATTACAATTCTATGAATGTGTTGTCCATGCATGCGCTGATCGCGGCATATTCGAAAGAAGGAATGGAGTGGGTGGACGAGCTTCGCACCGTGCTGGATACGAATATTTCCTATGCTATGGAGTTTATCAGGCGAGAATTTCCGGGTGTTTCCGTGTCCAGACCGCAGGGAACGTACATGCTCTTTTTAGACTGCACAGACTGGTGCGCGGCGCATCACCAGACCATTGAAGAGCTGCAGAGGGCAGGCATGGAAGTGGGTGTGATCTGGCAGGATGGACGCCCGTTCCACGGAGCGTGCCATATCCGGATGAATCTGGCGCTGCCGCACAGTCGTGTGAAAGAAGCGTTTGAACGATTGAAACAGTATGTGTTTCTCGACTGAAAAATAGTGACATAAAAAAGGAGTACAACATGCAGTATATCATTCCGCACTACTATAAGAAGTTTGCATGTATCGGCGGGGACTGTCCGGATACTTGCTGCGCAGGGTGGCAGATTATGATCGATCCAGCTTCACTGAAAAAATACAGACAGACAAAAGGGCAGCTTGGCAGCCGCCTGCACAATGAAATTGACTGGGAGGAAGGCGCGTTTCGCCAATATGAGAAGCGCTGTGCCTTTCTCAATGAAGAAAATCTGTGTGATCTGTACATAGAAGGCAACGGATCTGAGATGTTCTGCAAGACCTGCAGGCTGTATCCGAGGCATGTGGAAGAATTTGAAGGACTGCGGGAGATTTCCCTGTCTTTATCCTGTCCGGAAGCAGCAAACCTGATCCTGGGCTGCGAAGAGCCGGTCCATTTTCTGGAGGCGGAAAATCCGGATCGGGAAGAAACTTATGAGGAGTTTGATTTCTTCTTGTTTACCAAACTGGAAGACGCGAGAACTCTGATCTTTCAGATTCTTCAGAATCGGGAGTATCCAGTCCGGCTGAGAATGGCAATCGTGCTGGCACTGGCGCATGATCTGCAGGAGAGGATCGACAAAAATGCCCTGTTTGAGATTGATGGGCTTCTAAAGCGTTACGAGAAGGAACGCGTCTGGACCTGGTTTCAGGAAAAACTGGACAATCTGGATACAGAGGAAAAAACGCAGCAGGAGGTTTGCGGCAATCTGTTTGTGATCCTGAATCATCTGGAAGTGCTCAGAGACGACTGGAAGGGATATGTCAAAGAAGCAAAAAATATGTTGTTGGAATCAGAGCTGTCAGCAGAGCAAAGAAAAGAGTTCGAATCTGTGTTTACGGAGAAGATCATGGAACAGCTGATGGTTTATTTTGTATTTACTTACTTTTGCGGGGCAGTCTACGATGAACAGGCATATGGGAAACTAAAATTTGCAGTGGCAGGTTGTATTTTGATCCGGGCGCTGGCAAAAGGTGTATTTTTGAAAAATGGAACGCTGGAGTTTTCGGATGTTGCAGAGGCAGCACGCCGGTATGCAAGAGAAGTGGAGCATTCAGATTTCAACAAGTGCAAGATGGAGCAGATGCTGCAGGATGAAGGCAAATTTGGACTGGAAAAATTATTTGTAATTTTATAAAAGGCGATAGGATAAGAAAGAAACAACAGGGGGATTTTATGACAAAGACAGCAGCGCCTATGACAAGCGGCTCGATCTGGAAACAGATGACTTTTTTTGCGATGCCGATTTTTCTGGGCAATTTATTTCAGCAATTATATAACACTGTGGATTCTCTGATCGTTGGAAATTTCCTGGGGAGCAGTGCACTGGCCGCAGTCAGCTCCTCCGGAAGTCTGATCTTTATGCTGATTGGATTTTTGAGTGGAATCTCAGCGGGAGCGGGGGTGATCGTTGCCCGGTTTTTTGGTGCAGGAGATGAGAAAAAATCTGCAGCGCGCGGTACACACCACAGTTGCATTTGGTCTGGTGGCAGGAGTTTTGATGACCGGTGTGGGAGTGGCACTTTCTCCGCAGATCCTGCGGTGGATGGATACGCCCGAAAGTGTAATGAGGGAATCGGTGACATATCTACAGATTTATTTTGCGGGATCTTTAGGATTTGTGATGTACAATGTCCTGGTGGGAATTCTGCAGGCTGTGGGAGACAGCAGACATCCTTTGTATTATCTGATCGTATCGTCTGTGATCAATCTGGTGTTGGATCTGTTGTTTATCACAGGATTTCATACAGGAGTGGGAGGTGCGGCGGTTGCAACGTGATCTCTCAGATTGTGAGTGCACTCCTTTGTTTCTGGCAGCTGCTGCGGACAAAGGAAAGCTATGGATTGAAGATTCGAAAAATCCGTTTTGACAAAGGAATCCTTGTCCAGATCATCAAGATCGGACTGCCTTCCGGAGTGCAGAACTCTATCATTGCGTTTGCAAACGTAATCGTGCAGTCCAATATCAATGCATTCGGAGAGATGGCAATGGCGGGCTATGGGGCCTACACAAAGGTGGAAGGGTTCGGTTTTCTGCCCATCAACAGCTTTACTATGGCACTGACGACATTTGTAGGACAGAATCTGGGTGCAAAGCAGGAGGAGCGCACGAGAAAAGGGGCGCGATTTGGAATTCTCGCAGCAGTTATATTGGCAGACTGATTGGTGTCGTGGTATTTCTTCTGGCACCACAGCTGATCGCGGCATTTGACTCTTCTCCTGAGATCATTCGGTTTGGTGTGGAAAAAGCCAGAACAGCAGCGTTATTTTACTGTCTGCTTGCATTTTCACATTCCATTGCAGCAATTCTGCGCGGTGCGGGGAAGACGATGGTGTCCATGATCATTATGATGATGTGCTGGTGCGTGATCCGGGTGTCTTTCCTTTCCGTGATGATTCCGCTCACTCACAGCATTCAGGCGGTGTACTGGGTATATCCGCTGACATGGAGTTTAAGTTCTCTGGCATTTTTCTGGTATTATAAGAAAGCGAAGTGGATATAATAAATAGTAACAGACCAGATCAGGGAATGGAGAATCGAAATGAAACGTGTTCTCGCAGTGTTACTAAGCGCGGTACTGAGTCTCTCTGTGGCTGTTGTGCCCGGGATTCAGACTCTGGCAGAAGAGCCGGATGCAGCTCAGAAAACAGAAGGGCAGCAGGAGGCAGAGGTGGAAGTACAGGCACCAAGTGCCGTTTTGATGGAAGCGTCTACAGGTGCTGTGTTGTATGAAAAAGATGCAGATACAAGACGCGCGCCGGCCAGTGTCACGAAGATCATGACTATGCTTTTGATCTTTGATGCACTGGAGGATGGAAAAATTGCGCTGGAAGATGAGGTGTCAACCTCGGAATATGCAGCGTCCATGGGAGGTTCTCAGGTGTTTTTGGAGCCCGGAGAAACGCAGAGTGTGGATACGATGTTAAAATGTATTTCCGTAGCCAGTGCCAATGATGCCTGTACCGCCATGGCAGAGTACATAGCGGGCAGTGAAGAGGCTTTTGTAAAGATGATGAATGAACGGGCGGCAGGGCTCGGCATGAAAAATACAACGTTTCAAAACTGTAACGGACTGGATACCGAGGGACATTTGACGACGGCAAGAGATATTGCTCTGATGTCCAGAGAATTGATCGAAAAATATCCGAAGATTCATGATTACTGCATGATCTGGATGGATACGATCACCCATACCACAAAAAAGGGGACTTCTGAATTTGGATTGTCCAATACGAACAAACTGGTACGGCAGTATCCGTATGCCACAGGTTTAAAGACAGGTTCCACCGATGAAGCAAAATTCTGCGTGTCTGCCACAGCTGAAAAAGACGGGATGGAACTGATCGCAGTGATCCTGGGCGGAGAAAATTCGAAACAGCGGTTTCAGGACGCGACGAAGCTTCTGAATTATGGATTCGGAAAGTGCCAGGTATACGAAGACAATGATCCGCCGAAGTTAAAGCCGGTCGAAGTGCAAGGTGGTGTCAAAGATCAGATTCTCTGTGAGTATGCGGATACGTTCCGCTATCTGGACACAAGCGGAGCAAATCTGGCAGGGGTGACAAAGAAGGCACAGATGAAGCAGTCGGTAAAAGCTCCGGTGAAAAAGGGACAGAAAGTAGGCGAACTTGTCTATGAGCTGGGAGAAAAAGAAATCGGAAGAGTGGAGATTCTGGCAAAAGAAAGCTGTAAAAAAGCAGAATTTCTGGATTATCTGAAAAAAGTGATGCAAAAAATCAGGGTGTAGCGAAGTGCTGCACCTTTCCTTATGTTGAACTGCATCCAAAAAAATGATAGGATAAGAAGAAAAAATGACAAAAAGGAGAATGCCATGAAAGCAGTGATCTTAGTGGTCTTTGTTCTGACAGTGGCGGCAGTTCTTTGTCTGCTGGAAGCGTACCGGGAGCAGCAGTATTTCAAGGTGACAGAGGACGGTGTTGTATCCCGCAGGCTGAACGGGCTGAAAAAGGAAAAGAAGATCGTGTTTTTAAGCGATCTGCACAATAAAGAATATGGAGTCGGAAATGAACGTTTGCTGGATGCGATCTGCAAAGCGAGGCCGGATCTGATTCTGATCGGCGGGGATATGCTGGTCGGAAAGAAAGGGTGTTCCGTTGCTCCGGCTCTGAAATTTGTTTCAAAACTGCCTGCGATCGCTCCGGTTTATTATGCCTGCGGAAATCACGAGCAGCGGATGAAGAGAAAACCGGAAGTCTATGGGGAGGTTTATCAGGCGTATCAAAAGCAATTAGAAGAATGCGGCGTGCATTTTCTGGAAAATAGCAGTGTCCTGCTTAAGGAGGATGACTGCAGGATCCGGATTTCGGCTCTGGAACTGCCCCTTGCAACTTATACAAAATTCAAAAAATACCGGGTCACAGAGCAGGATGTAACAGCATGTATTGAAAAAGAAGCTGCGGATTATGAGATTCTTCTGGCGCACAATCCGGTTTATTTTGACGCATATAAAAAATGGGGAGCAGATCTGGTGCTTTCCGGGCATCTTCACGGCGGGATTATCCGTCTGCCGGGAATCGGAGGTCTGATCACGCCTCAGGCGATTCCGTTTCCGAAATATTCCGGGGAGATGACAACAGAAGGAGAGCAGACGATCATTGTAAGCCGTGGGCTTGGCACTCATACGATCAATCTTCGTTTTTTGAATGAGGCAGAGATGATCGTGATTCATCTGCGGGGCGAAAAAGACAGTTGAGAATTTGAAGGATTTCCCGTATAATGAAACACAGTGTGAAATAACAGACGGTAGATGGGAGAAATAAAACAGATGGGGATACCGGTAAAATTGCAGGTTTTTGAAGGTCCGTTGGATCTGCTGTTACATTTGATCGAGAAAAATAAGATTGATATCTATGACATTCCGATCGTAGAGATCACCAGCCAGTATATGGAATATATCCGGCAGATGGAGCGGGAAGATTTAAACGTCATGAGTGAATTTCTCGTGATGGCGGCAACACTTCTGGATATCAAATGCCGGATGCTGCTCCCGAAAGAGATCAATGAAGAGGGCGAAGAGGAAGATCCGAGAGCAGAGCTGGTAGAACAGCTTTTACAGTATAAAATGTACAAATATATGTCCTACGAGCTGCGGGATCGTCAGGTAGATGCAGACCAGTATTTTTACCGGGAGGCAGATATTCCCAAAGAGGTGAAAAGTTATGTTCCTGCGGTAGATCTGGATCAGCTTTTAGGGGACGTGACGCTGGTACAGCTGAGGAAGATTTTCCGGGAAGTGATGCGCAGGCAGGAAGAGAAGATCGATCCGGTGCGGAGTAAGTTCGGTAAGATCGAGAAAGAAGAAGTACCGCTTCCGGACAAGTTTTGTATGTGGAGACTTATGCAAGGACACATAAAAAATTCAGTTTTCGTATGCTTCTTGAAAAACAGAGAAGCAAGATGCATATTGTGGTGACATTTCTGGCAGTGCTGGAGCTGATGAAGACGGGCATGATCCGTGTTTATCAGGAAGAAATCTGCGGGGAGATCCTGATCGATTCCCAGATATAACAGAGCATGCAGGAGAAACAGGAAGGAAAGAGAAAGAATGGAGCAAAAAAAACTGCAGGCAGCCATAGAAGCAATTTTGTTTGCAATGGGAGGCTCTGTGGAGCTGAAAAAACTTGCACAGGCGATCGGACATGACGAAGAAACGACAAAAAAAATAATCCGCCAGATGATGGACCGGTATGAGAAAGAAGATCGGGGAATCCGGATCATCGAACTGGAAGCTTCGTTTCAGATGTGCACGAAAAAAGAGATGTATGAATATTTGATCCGGGTAGCAAAGCAGCCGAAAAAACAGGTTCTTACGGATGTACTTTTGGAAACGCTTTCGATCATCGCCTACAAGCAGCCGGTTACAAAACTGGAAATCGAAAAAATCCGTGGCGTCAAATCGGATCATGCAGTCAGCAAGCTGGTAGAATATGATCTGGTTGAGGAAGTGGGGCGTATGGATGCGCCGGGAAAACCGCTTTTATTTGGAACCACAGAAGAGTTTCTGCGCAGATTCAGTGTACATTCTCTGGATGAACTTCCTGCGCCGAATCCGGAGCAGGTAGCACATTTTAAAGAAGAAGCAGAGGATGAGGTACAGTTAAAGTTAAACCTGTAGTTCTGATTAAAAATCTTCGGACATAGGATATAGCAAAGAATGTCTGGAGAATAAAAAAGCAATGCATGAGAAAAGAAGGGAAAGAGGACGAACATATCGGGTCGGGCTGATCCTGGGCTTTTGTCTTCTGATTGCAGTAAATGGTCTGTTTCCGGTTTCGTGTGTATATGCGGAGGAAGAACAGACAAAAATCGCATACGGGGAGAATACTCCAGGACAGTTATACGCCCGGTCGGCAGTTTTGATGGATGCAGACAGCGGGCGTATTTTGTTTGCAAAAAATGCCGAAACAGAGCGTCCTATGGCGAGTACAACCAAGATCATGACCTGCATTCTTGCATTGGAACGTGCAGACCCGGATGAGAGTGTGTCAGTCAGTGCCAATGCGGCAGCCCAGCCCAGAGTCCGACTGGGGACAGTGGAAGGACAGAAATTTAAGCTTAAGGATCTTTTATATTCTCTGATGCTGGAATCACATAACGATACAGCGGTGATGCTGGCAGAACATCTGGCTGGAAGCGTGGAGCAGTTTGCGGATGAGATGAACCAGAAAGCAAGAGAACTGGGACTTAGCCATACCCATTTTGTCACACCCAATGGTCTGGACGGGGCAGATGACGGCGGGAGCCATCGGACCACGGCAGAAGAACTGGCAAGGATTATGCGCTATTGTGTGATGGAGTCTCCAAAGCGGAAGGAATTTCTGGAAATTACAGGCGTGTCTTCCTATCAGTTTTCGAATCTGGAGCAGACGCAGACGTATTCCTGCATCAATCACAACGCGTTTCTTACGATGATGGAAGGCGCTGTATCTGGAAAAACCGGATTTACCGGGGAGGCAGGATATTGCTACGTGGGGGCATTAAAAAGAGAAAAGCGAACCTTTATCGTAGCACTTCTGGCGTGCGGCTGGCCGAACAATCGGAGCTATAAATGGGAGGATACAAAAAAACTGATGGAGTACGGTCTGGAACATTTTGAATATCAGAGTATGAAAGGCGCCGGGCAAAAATTTAAAATCCGGGTGACGGATGGGATTCCGGATTCCAATCAGAAAGAGGCGTATACATATGCAGAAGCACTGTCAGAGCAGTCAAATCTTTCGTTTCTGCTGGCAGACTGGGAATCTGTTCAGGTAAGAAGGAACATTCCGGCAGTATTACCGGCTCCTGTCCGGGAAGGGACAGAAGTGGGAACGATAGAATATCGGGTCAACGGAGAAACTCTTGCCAGACTTCCGGTAGTAATCCAAAGGTCTGTGGGAAAAATTGATTTTTCATGGTGCTGGAAGAAAATAGCAGCAAAATATTTCTTAAAAGAGAAAATATATTAAAATAAATCAAGGCAAGTGATTAAAAATGTCACTGGTATCGAATGGAAGAGTATGATAGTATAAACGAAATAAAAAAAGACAAGTAAATTGATGTAATATAAGGAGTGCTTGCGATGAAGAATTTTGAAAAATATGAAAGAAGCTATTTTATGCCGCCGGTGCCGTGCTATGACTGGGTGAAGAAAGACCATATTGAAAAACCGCCCGTCTGGTGCAGCGTGGATCTGCGGGATGGGAATCAGGCATTGATCGAGCCTATGAGTCTGGAGGAAAAAATAGAATTCTTCCAGATGCTTCTGGATGTCGGCTTCAAGCAGATCGAAGTGGGATTTCCGGCAGCGTCTGAGACAGAATATCAATTTCTGCGTACATTGATCGAGCAGAATATGATCCCTGAGGATGTAACGATCCAGGTTCTGACACAGGCGAGAGAGCATATTATCAAACGGACCTTTGAAGCGGTCAAAGGAGCGCCGCATGCGGTCATTCATCTGTATAATTCAACTTCTGTCGCACAGAGAGAACAAGTGTTTAAAAAGAATAAAGAAGAAATCAAAAAAATTGCGGTAGACGGAGCCATTCTTCTGAATGAGCTGGCAAAGGAGACAGAAGGGAATTTCACGTTTGAGTACAGCCCGGAAAGTTTCCAGGGAACCGAGGTGGATTATGCGCTGGAAGTGTGCAATGCAGTTCTCAGAGTGTGGGAGCCGTCCAGGGAGCGAAAAGTGATCATCAATCTTCCGACAACCGTGGAAAACGCGATGCCGCATGTGTTCGCAAGTCAGGTGGAATATATGAGCAAGCACTTATATAACAGAGAACATGTATTGTTATCGCTTCATCCGCATAACGACAGAGGATCCGGCGTCAGTGACGCAGAGCTTGGAATTCTGGCAGGAGCGGACCGGATCGAGGGAACGCTGTTTGGAAACGGCGAACGGACCGGAAATGTGGATATTATCACGGTTGCTATGAATATGTATTCACAGGGAGTGGATCCGGGCTTGGATTTTTCCAACATGAGTGAGATCAGTGAGACCTATGAGAGACTTACCAGAATGCAGGTTTCTCCGAGACAGCCATATGCCGGAGAACTGGTATTTACCGCGTTTTCCGGTTCTCACCAGGATGCGATCGCAAAAGGAATGGCATGGAGAGAAGAGAAGCAGTGCCAGACATGGTCGGTTCCTTACCTTCCTCTGGATCCAAAAGATGTGGGACGCCGCTACGAGACCGATGTGATCCGTATCAACAGTCAGTCCGGAAAAGGCGGAGTCAACTATATTTTAAAACAGAGCTTTGGAATCAGCCTTCCGCAGAAAATGAGAGAAGAGGTCGGCTATCTTGTAAAGGATGTGTCGGATAAAGCGCATAAAGAACTGACGCCAGACTGGGTATACCATATATTTGAAGATCATTATATTCACGTAAAAACAATCTTTACAGTAGATGAATGTCACTTTAAACAGGAAGACGGAATCCTTGCGGAGGCGACGATCCACCATGCGGGAAGCGACCGTGTGATCAACGGAATGGGAAATGGACGTCTGGATGCGGTGAGCAATGCTATTAAGCACTATTTTGACATCGATTATGAGCTGGCATTTTATGAAGAACATTCCATGACAAAAGGGTCTTCATCCAAAGCGGTCGCTTATGTGGGCGTGATCTGCAATAAAAAGCGCTACTGGGGAGTCGGCATTGATGCGATATCATCAAAGCTTCTGTAGAAGCCCTGGTCGTGGCAGTCAATAAGATCGAAGAACTCCGAAATCAGCAGGAATGCAAGGATGCAAGACTCTTGGAGATCACGAATTATATCTATGCAAACTATAAGCATGTGACACTGGATGAGCTGTCCGAAAAGTTTTTCCTGTCGAAACCATACCTTTCCAAATATATCAAGGAAAAATCAGGAATGACATTCGGAGACATCCTGAAAAATGTCCGGATGAAAAAAGCCTGCACGATGCTCAGGGAAGGCAATGCAACTGTAGAGAGTATCGCAGAGACTGTGGGATATCAGAACGTAGAACATTTCAACCGGATCTTTAAAAAGATGTATCAGGTCACTCCGGTGCAATTCCGTAATCAGAAGTAAAAAACAAAGACATATTTCCAAAGTCAGGAAATATGTCTTTTTTATAAAAATTCGGAAAAAATAAAAGAAAATGGCAAAGAAATAACAAAAAACAGAAATTTAATTGAATTTTTTCGCTAAGTAATATATACTAGAATAGGCAAAAATTTTGGTTTATATTTAAACACATTTTATAATATGGAGGGCTAGAATATGAGCAACAATGCAACAGAAAACTCAGCAAGCAGAAGAATTGCCACAGTGCTTGATGAGGGCAGCTTTGTTGAAATCGGTGGTGCAGTTACAGCAAGAAATACAGATTTCAACCTGCAGGAAAAAGAAACTCCGGCTGACGGGGTCATTACCGGCTATGGAGTGATTGACGGAAATCTTGTCTATGTCTACAGCCAGGATGCATCTGTTTTAAAAGGTGCGATCGGCGAGATGCATGCAAAGAAGATTGCAAACATCTATGACATGGCAATGAAGATGGGAGCGCCGGTCATCGGTCTGATCGACTGTGCAGGTCTTCGTCTTCAGGAAGCGACAGACGCGCTGGAGGCATTTGGAAGCCTGTACTTTAAACAGGCAATGGCATCCGGTGTGATCCCTCAGATCACAGCTGTTTTTGGTATGTGTGGCGGTGGTCTTGCAGTCGTGCCGGGACTGACGGATTTCACATTCATGGAAAATAAAGAAGGAAAATTGTTCGTTAATTCACCAAATGCTCTGGAAGGAAACATTGATTCCAAATGTGACACAGCGAGTGCTGAATATCAGAGCAAGACAGCAGGGCTTGTCGATGTGACAGGAACAGAAGAAGAGATCTTAGGGCAGATCCGTTCTCTGATCTGCATGCTCCCTGCAAACTTGAGGATGATGCATCCTATGACGAATGTACAGACGACCTGAACCGTGTCTGCGCAGATCTTGCCAATGCTGCGGAAGATACAGGAATTGCACTTGCCACAATTTCTGACAACAATATTTTCTTTGAAACCAAGAGAGAATATGCAAAAGAAATGGTAACAGGATTTATCCGTCTGAACGGAATGACAGTGGGAGCTGTTGCAAACCGTTCCAAAGTATATGATGCAGAAGGAAATGCAGAGTCCTATGAACAGGTTCTGACAGTTGACGGATGTAAAAAAGCAGCAGATTTTATCAATTTCTGTGATGCTTTCTCGATTCCGGTATTATCCCTGACAAACGTGACAGGATTTGAAGCAACTCTGGAAGCTGAGAAGGATATGGCACGTGCAGTTGCAAAACTGACTTACGCATTCGCGAATGCATCTGTACCAAAGGTTAATGTGATCGTAGGAAAAGCTTACGGAAGCGCATATATTGCGATGAACAGCAAATCTATCGGGGCAGATCTGGTATACGCATGGCCGACAGCTGAGATCGGAATGATGGATGCTTCTATGGCAGCAAAGATCATGTATGCAGATGCAAACGCAGAGACATTGAAAGAAAAGGCAGCAGAATACAAAGAGCTGCAGTCCAGCCCGGTTTCCGCGGCAAGAAGAGGATATGTGGATGCAATCATTGATGCAGCCGATACAAGAAAATATGTGATCGGAGCATTTGAGATGCTGTTCACAAAGAGAGAGGATCGTCCGGCAAAAAAACACGGTACGGTTTAGTGAGGTGAGGCAAAGTGAAGAAAAAATTAAGTTTAATCGTACTTGCCTGTGCTCTTACCTTAGGTGTTTCAGGATGCGGCAGCGAGGCAGATACGACAACAAGTAATGAAAAAGAGTCCATGGTGGCTTATTCAGAGGCGATTGTCAGCAGCTTCAGTCAGACACCGGATGAAGTTTTTGACCAGTATGAAGAGATGTCCGAACTGCAGCTGGATCTGATGCTTCTGAATACAGGACTTCCTGTAGATTCTGAGAATTTCCTTTCCATGATTGAAGCCTGGAAAGCGGGAGAGGCAGAATGCGGAGCATTCAAAAGCTATGGAGAATTCGAGACAGAGATGACAAGCTCCGGAATCGTAGTTTCTACAGAAGCAGAGTATGAGAATAAGACTGCAGACATTGAATTTACATTCGATGAAGAACAGCAGATGGACAGCTTGACGATCAATGCACATTATTCTACTGCGGAGATTCTGAAAAAAGCGGGACTGAACACCATTCTTGGAATGGGAACTGTATTCGTTGTTTTGATCTTTATTTCATTCATTATTTCTCTGTTCAGATTTATTCCGGAACTTGAGAAGAAATTTAAGAACAAAAAAACTGCAGAACCGGCAAAAGCACCGGCTCCGGCTCCTGTACCAGTTGCAGAACCGGCAGCAGAAGAAGCTTCAGATGATGCAGAGCTTGTAGCAGTGATCTCAGCAGCGATCGCAGCGGCAGAAGGAACTTCTGCAGACGGATTTGTAGTTCGCTCGATCAAGAGAAGAAAATCGAATAAATGGAACAAATGGAATTAATCAGGAGGATTTTAAAATGAAAAATTATACAATTACTGTAAATGGAAATGTATATGATGTGACAGTAGAAGAAAAGGGAGCAGGTACTGCACCGGTTGCAGCGGCAGCACCAGTTGCAGCTCCAAAGGCAGCACCGGCAGCGGCTCCGAAAGCAGCAGCACCGGCAGGAGCAGGAAGTATCCAGGTAAAAGCGGGAGCAGCTGGAAAAGTATTCAGTATTGACGCAAGCGTAGGACAGGCTGTAAAAGCAGGAGATGCCATTGTAACAGTAGAAGCTATGAAAATGGAAATCCCTGTAGTAGCTCCGGAAGATGGTACAGTTGCTAGCATTGATGTGGCAGTAGGCGACGCAGTAGAGTCAGGAGCAGTATTAGCCACATTAAACTAGGAGGTTTTGACAAATGGAATATATTTCAAATACGCTGGGGAACCTGGTAGAGCAGACTGCGTTTATGAACCTGACGTTCGGAAACCTGATTATGATCGCAGTTGCCTGCTTTTTCCTTTATCTGGCGATTAGACACGGCTTTGAACCGCTGCTGTTAGTTCCGATTGCATTTGGTATGCTTCTGGTTAATATTTATCCGGATATCATGCTTCATGCAGAAGATTCGGCGAACGGAACAGGCGGACTTCTGTATTATTTCTATGTTCTGGATGAGTGGTCAATCCTGCCGTCTCTGATATTCCTTGGTGTCGGTGCGATGACAGACTTTGGACCATTGATCGCGAACCCGAAGAGTTTCCTTCTGGGTGCGGCAGCACAGTTTGGTATTTTCGCCGCATACCTTGGAGCAATGGCAATGGGATTCTCTGACAAAGCGGCTGCAGCGATTTCTATCATCGGTGGTGCTGACGGCCCGACTTCTATTTTCCTCGCAGGAAAATTACAGCAGACAGCAATCTTAGGACCGATCGCGGTAGCGGCATATTCTTATATGTCACTGGTTCCGATCATTCAGCCGCCGATTATGAAGCTTCTTACAACAGAAGAAGAGCGTAAGATCAAGATGGAGCAGTTAAGACCAGTTTCCAAACTGGAGAGAATCCTCTTCCCGATCATCGTTACGATCGTAGTATGTACGATTCTTCCTACAACAGCTCCTCTGGTAGGTATGCTGATGCTTGGTAACCTGTTTAAAGAATCAGGTGTTGTAAGACAGCTGACAGAGACAGCATCCAATGCTTTGATGTATATCGTAGTAATCCTGCTTGGTACATCTGTAGGTGCTACAACAAGTGCAGAAGCATTCCTGAACATGGATACACTGAAAATCGTTGCACTGGGACTGATCGCGTTTGCATTCGGTACAGCAGCCGGAGTATTGTTCGGTAAACTGATGTGCTGGGCAACAAAGGGCAAGGTAAATCCTCTGATCGGTTCTGCGGGTGTGTCTGCGGTTCCTATGGCAGCCCGTGTTTCTCAGAAAGTCGGAGCAGAAGCAGATCCTACAAACTTCCTGCTGATGCATGCGATGGGACCGAACGTTGCCGGAGTTATCGGTACTGCGGTGGCAGCCGGAACATTTATGGCGATCTTTGGTGTGAAATAATAATGGAGGACAGTAAAAATGGCAGAAATTGCAAAAAAACCAATTAAAATTACAGAAACAATTCTGCGTGATGCGCATCAGTCTCTGATTGCGACAAGAATGACAACAGAGCAGATGATGCCGATCGTGGATAAAATGGATAAAGTCGGATATCATGCAGTAGAGTGCTGGGGAGGAGCTACATTTGATGCATCACTCCGTTTCCTGCACGAAGATCCATGGGAGAGACTTCGTAAATTCCGTGACGGATTCAAGAACACAAAACTGCAGATGTTATTCCGCGGACAGAACATTCTGGGATACCGTCCATACGCAGATGACGTGGTAGAGTATTTCGTACAGAAATCTGCTGCAAACGGAATTGACATCATTCGTATCTTTGACTGTATGAATGATATGAGAAATCTGCAGACAGCAGTTACAGCAGCGAATAAAGAAAACGCCCATGCACAGGTTGCAATGTCCTATACATTGGGTGATGCATATACTCTGGAATATTGGGTAGATCTCGCAAAAAGAATTGAAGACATGGGAGCAAATTCTATCTGTGTAAAAGATATGGCAGGTCTTCTTTGCCCATATCAGGCAACAGAACTTGTAACAGCATTAAAAGAAGCAGTTGAGATTCCAATCGAGATGCATACACACTATACATCAGGAGTTGCTTCTATGACATACCTGAAATCTGTAGAGGCTGGTGCTGACATCATTGATACAGCAATGTCACCATTTGCACTTGGAACTTCTCAGCCGGCAACAGAAGTGATGGTAGAGACATTCAAAGGGACTCCATATGATACAGGACTGGATCAGAACCTGCTTGCAGAGATCGCTGATTACTTCAGACCGATCAGAGACGAAGCACTTGAGTCCGGACTGCTCAATCCGAAGAACCTTGGTGTGAATATCAAGACACTTCTGTACCAGGTACCGGGAGGAATGCTTTCCAACCTGACATCTCAGTTAAAAGAGCAGGGAGCAGAAGATAAATTCTATGAGGTTCTGGAAGAAGTACCGCGTGTGCGTAAAGACCTTGGAGAGCCGCCGCTTGTTACACCTTCTTCTCAGATCGTTGGTACTCAGGCAGTATTCAACGTGCTGATGGGAGAACGCTACAAGATGGCAACAAAAGAGACAAAAGATGTACTGTCTGGAAAATATGGAGCAACAGCAAAACCGTTTAATCCAGAAGTACAGAAAAAAGTAATCGGAGAAGATGCAGAAGTGATCACATGCCGCCCAGCCGATCTGATTCCAAACGAGCTGGATACACTCCGCAAAGAGTGTGCACAGTACAGCCAGCAGGATGAGGATGTGCTGACATATGCATTGTTCCCACAGGTTGCAACAGACTTCTTCAAATACAGAGATGCTCAGCAGACAAAAGTAGATGCAAAAGTAGCAGATACAGAAGACGGAGCATATCCGGTATAATAAAATGAAAGAAAAGGATTGGAAGATGAAAGTTTTCCGGTCCTTTTTTGTTGTCCGGAAAAGAAATAAAAATTCAATTCCTTGTGCAGAATCTGTTTTAGTGATATAATTACCCGTGGCAAAGGAGGACGATTTTATGTGTATCAAAGATAGAATAGAACGATTACGTCAGAAAATGGAAGAACACCATATTTCTGTTTATATGATTCCGACAGCAGATTATCACCAGAGTGAATATGTAGGTGAACACTTTAAATCCAGAGCATTTATCACAGGATTTACAGGCTCTGCAGGGACTGCTGTCATCACAAAAGAAGAAAGTTGTCTCTGGACGGACGGAAGATATTTCCTTCAGGCAGAAAGCCAGCTTCAGGGAAGCGGGATCCGTCTGCAGAAGATGGGAGAACCGGGAGTGCCGACGATCGCAGAATATATTGAATCTGTACTGGGAGAATCTGAAAATATCGGATTTGACGGAAGAACCATCGGGATTACAGAAGGAGAACAGTACGAAAAGATCGCGAAAGAGAAGCACGGACAGGTGTACTATGGCTGTGATCTGATTGATGAGATCTGGGAAGAGAGACCGGCGCTGTCTGAAAAACCGGCATTTTATCTGGAAGAGACCTATACAGGAGAATCTACGGCATCGAAACTGAAACGAGTCAGAGAGAGAATGGAGAAAGAAAATACAGGCTATCATCTTCTGACCAGCTGGATGATATTGACTGGCTGCTGAATGTGCGCGGACAGGATGTGGAGTATTTTCCGCTTCTGCTTTCTTATGCGCTGATCACCATGGATTCTGTGGAATTATATGCAGATGAAAGAAAGTTTGATGAGAATATCTTAAAGCATTTTGAGGAGTGCCAGGTACATCTGCATCCATACAATGCAATCTATGAAGATGTAAAATCTCTTCCGGAGGGGGCTTCAATTCTTCTGGATCCACAGAGAGTGAATTATGCATTGTATCGCAACATTCCGAAAGCTGTCCGTATTGTAAAGGAAGAAAATCCGGAAGTGCTGATGAAGTGCGTGAAAAATGCAGCTGAGATCGAGAATATCAGAAGAGGTCACATCAAAGACGGCGTGGCGCATACAAAATTTATGTACTGGCTGAAGAAGCATGCTGGCAAAGAGACGATTACAGAGCTGAGCGCATCTGAGAAGCTGGAGAACTTCAGAAAAGAGCAGGAAGGATATCTCTGGCCGAGCTTTGATCCGATCTGTGCCTATGGACAGCATGCGGCGATCGTGCATTATTCTTCTACACCGGAGACGAATGTGGAATTGAAAGAAGGCGGACTGTTTTTGACAGATACCGGCGGAAATTATTATGATGGATCCACAGATATCACACGTACGGTGCGATCGGTGAGGTTGACGAAAAACAGAAAAAAGACTTTACAATGGTAGCCTGCAGTATGCTGCGTCTTGCTGACGCAAAGTTTCTTGCCGGATGCAGCGGCATGGTTCTGGATTATGCAGCCAGAGAACCATTCTGGCGCAGAAACTTAAACTATAATCATGGAACCGGACATGGCGTGGGATATCTTGGGAATATTCACGAGGCGCCGATCGGATTCCGCTGGAAGGCAACAAGGGATGCCATGTGCGAGATTGAGCCGGGAATGGTGATCACAGACGAGCCGGGAATTTATATAGAAGGTTCCCATGGAATCCGCATTGAAAATGAGCTGCTTGTGCGTGCAGGAGAAAAGAACGAATATGGACAGTTTTTGTATTTTGAGCCGCTTACCTTTGTTCCGATTGATCTGGATGCGCTGCGTCCGGAATTGATGACAGAGGAAGAAAAGCAGCTGCTTAATGCATATCATCAGAGCGTATATGAGAAGATCAGTCCATATCTGGAAGCAGAAGAGAAAGAATGGCTGAAGGAATACACCCGTCCTGTAAAATAGCAGAATGAAAAACAAAGAGGAAGAAGAGGAAATGAAGTGTGAGTGAAAATAGTACAAACGAATTATTGATCCGCATGGAAGAAAAATACAAAAAAATGAGCAAAGGCCAGAAACGGCTTGCGGATTATGTGACGGAAAACTATGATAAGGCTGTATTTCTGACAGCAGCTCGTCTCGGAGAAGTGGTAGGAGTCAGTGAATCCACAGTTGTACGTTTTGCCACACAGCTTGGATACAAAGGATATCCCGGTTTCCAGAAAGCACTGGAAGAACTGGTGCGCAACAAATTGAATTCCATTCAGAGGATGGAGGTTACCTATGGGCGGATCAGTCAGTCGGAAATTCTGGAAACGGTGCTTCAGTCAGATATTGAAAAGATAAAACTGACATTGGCCGGGATTGATCAGAAAGCATTTGAACTTGCGATTGATACGATTCTCAGTGCTAAACGTATTTATGTAGTGGGAATACGCAGCTGCGCACCGCTGGCCTCCTTTTTATGCTTTTATCTGAATCTGGTATGTGAAAATGTTACTGCTGTCAACACCAACAGTTCCAGTGAGATTTTTGAACAGCTGATCCGGATCAACGAAGAGGATGTGATCATTGGGATCAGTTTCCCGAGATATTCTATGCGCACGCTCAAAGCGCTGGAGTTTGCGAGCAACCGGAAAGCAAAGGTGATCACACTGACAGACAGTGTGCACTCACCTATGAATCTGTATTCTTCCTGTAATCTGATCGCCAGAAGTGACATGGCTTCGATCGTGGATTCGCTGGTGGCCCCTTTGAGTGTGATCAATGCGCTGGTGGTGGCTCTCTGTATGAAAAAGCAGAAAGAAGTAGTCAATACACTGGAAACACTGGAGCAGATCTGGGGCGAATATCAGGTATACAGTAAAGATGAATTGAATCAGGTGGATGATACGCTGACAGAGTCTTCTTCTGGAAAAAGCGAGGAGAATAAAGATGAGTAAAGTGCTGATAATCGGGGGCGGCGCGGCCGGAATGATGGCTGCAGTCGCTGCCGGAGAAAACGGTCATGATGTGTGGCTGTATGAGAAAAATGACCGTCTGGGAAGAAAATTATTCATCACCGGGAAGGGACGCTGCAATATTACGAATGCAGGGGACATGGAAACCCTGTTTGCTTCCGTGATGAGCAATCCAAAGTTTTTATACAGCAGTTTTTACACCTTTACAAATGATCAGGTGATTGATTTTTTTGAAGAGCTTGGTGTCAGAACAAAAATAGAACGGGGCAATCGTGTGTTTCCGTTATCTGACCATTCTTCCGATGTGATCGCGGGACTGAAGCGAAAACTGGAGACTCTGGGTGTCCATATCTGTCTGGAAACAGAGGTGGAAAAGATAGAGGAAAGAGACGGGAAGTTCCAGGCAATCGTCTTAAAAGGCGGACAGCGAAAGACAGGAGATGCCTGTATTGTCGCGACAGGAGGAATCTCTTACCCGGCGACAGGATCTACCGGTGACGGATACCGGTTCGCAAAAGAAAACGGACATCAGATTACAAAACTATATCCGGCTCTGGTTCCGATGGAAGTCAGGGAATGGTATGCAAAGGAACTGCAGGGGCTCTCTCTTCGCAATGTAAGCGCAGCGGTCTATGATGGAAAGAAGAAGCTGTATGAAGATTTCGGTGAGATGCTTTTTACCCATTACGGAGTCAGCGGACCACTGATGCTAAGTGCCAGCAGCGTGATCGGAAAGAGGCTTTCTGAAAAAGAACTGTGTCTGGTGATCGATCTGAAACCTGCTTTGACGGCAGAACAGCTGGATGCCCGTGTGCTTCGCGAATTTGAGGAGCATAAAAACAAACAGTTTAAAAATGCGGTGGATCATTTGTTCCCATCCAAATTAAAACCAGTTATGCTGGAGCTTTCCGGTATTTCGGAAGAGAAGAAAGTCAATGAGATTTCAAGAGAAGAGAGACAGCGATTCGTACATCTGATCAAACATTTTGAGATGACTTTAAGCGGACTTCGCAGCTACAAAGAGGCGATCATCACAAAAGGCGGAGTAAATGTCAAAGAGATCGATCCGGGAACGATGGAGTCAAAAAAGATTTCCGGACTGTATTTTGTGGGAGAAGTTCTGGACCTGGATGCACTGACAGGCGGATTTAATCTGCAGATTGCCTGGTCTACGGCATATCTTGCGGGAATTTCCATTCCTTAACGAATAGAGCAGGAAAGAAAAGGAGAAGCAATATGGGATATAATGTGGCGATTGACGGACCGGCAGGAGCAGGGAAAAGTACCATTGCGAAGCTGGTCGCAAAAGAAAAAGGATATATTTACGTAGATACCGGAGCGATGTACCGGGCAATGGCGGTTTATTTTCTGCAGGAGGGGATTTCCCCGCAGGATACAGAAAAAATCCGTCTTGCGGCACAAAATGCGGATGTGAGCATCTGTTATGAGACGGGATCCAGCAGGTTTATTTAAACGGATCCAATGTCACAGACAGACTCCGCGAGGAAGCAGTCGGAAATATGGCTTCTGTCAGTTCTGCAGTTCGGGAGGTACGTGCAAGGCTTCTGGACCTGCAGAGAAACCTGGCCAAAGAAGCGGATGTGATCATGGACGGAAGAGATATCGGAACCAATATCCTCCCAAATGCAGATGTCAAGATCTATCTGACGGCCAGTGTAAAAACAAGGGCAGACCGACGGTACAAAGAACTGACAGAAAAAGGGATTTCCTGCAGCTATGAGGAGATTGCTGAAGATATAAAGAAGCGGGATGAGCGTGACATGAGCCGTGAAACTGCGCCTTTAAAGCAGGCAGAGGATGCGATTTTGATAGACAGTTCTGACATGAGCATCGAGGAAGTAGTTCATGCCATCTGCAGACAGTGCAAATAAATGGCGGAGGCAGAGGATGAATGTAAAACGTGCAAAGACTGCTGGTTTTTGCTTCGGCGTAAAACGGGCGGTAGAAACAGTTTATGAACAGGCAAAAAATTCGGATGCAGCACCAATCTACACTTACGGACCGATCATTCACAATGAAGAAGTCGTAAAAGATCTGGAAAATCAGGGCGTGATCGTCCTTCGTACGGAGCAGGAGCTGGAACAGCTTACAGAGGGAACGGTCATTATCCGTTCTCACGGAGTGGCAAAATATATCTACGAGAAGCTGGAGAAAAAGAAGATCCAGATCGTGGATGCAACCTGTCCATTTGTGAAGAAGATCCATCGCATTGTAAGCCGGGAAAGTGCAGCCGGAAAACAGATCGTCATTATCGGGAATCCGAAGCATCCGGAGGTGGAAGGAATCCGCGGCTGGGCAGGAGAACAGGTTTTTGTGGTGGAAACAAAAGAAGATGCCGCTTCCCTTGTACTGGATTCGGCAAGAGCCGTATGTGTTGTCGCCCAAACGACATTTAATTACAATAAATTTCAAGATTTAGTTGAAATTATTTCGAAAAAGAGTTATGATGTAAGTGTTTTAAATACAATCTGCGGTGCGACCAGGGAACGCCAGACGGAAGCCAGGAGCATTGCGGAAGAGGTGGATGCTATGATAGTGATTGGTGACAAACATAGTTCCAATACCCAGAAGTTATTTGAAATATGCAAGGGAGCATGTAAGGATACGTACTATATACAGACACTTGACGATTTGGATTTGAATCAATTAGGGTCAGTGGAAACAGTAGGTATTACAGCAGGGGCATCCACGCCCAATAATATAATTGAGGAGGTTCAAAATAATGTCAGAATTATCTTTTGAACAAATGTTAGAAGAATCATTTAAAACAATTCACAACGGAGAGGTAGTAGAGGGAACTGTAATTGATGTGAAACCAGATGAGATCATCCTGAATATCGGATACAAAGCAGACGGTATCATCACAAAGAGTGAATACTCCAACGATCAGTCTCTGGACCTGACAACAGTTGTTTCTGTTGGTGATTCTATGACTGTAAAAGTATTGAAAGTCAATGATGGAGAAGGTCAGGTGTTACTGACATATAAGAGACTCGCAGCAGAAAAAGGAAACGAAAGACTGCGCGAAGCATTCGAGAACAAAGAAGTTTTAAAAGCAACAGTAACTCAGATCCTTGGCGGAGGACTGTGCGCAACTGTAGAAGGTGCACGTGTATTTATTCCGGCAAGCCTCGTATCAGATTCTTATGAAAAAGATCTGAGCAAATACGAAGGACAGGAGATTGAGTTTGTGATCAGCGAATTCAACCCAAGAAGAAACCGCGTGATCGGTGACAGAAGACAGCTTCTTGTAGCAGAGAGAGCAGAAAAACAGAAAGAACTGTTTGCAAAACTGCAGGTTGGAGATACAGTAGAAGGAACTGTTAAGAACGTAACAGATTTCGGTGCATTTATCGACCTTGGCGGAGTAGACGGACTTCTTCACATTTCTGAAATGTCATGGGGAAGAGTTGAGAATCCGAAGAAGGTATTCCAGGTTGGAGATCAGGTAAAAGTTCTTGTGAAAGACATCAACGATACAAAGATCGCACTGAGCTTAAAATTCCCTGAGACAAATCCATGGGCACACGCTGCTGAAGACTTCGCAGTTGGTTCTGAGGTTACAGGAAAAGTTGCACGTATGACAGATTTTGGTGCATTCGTTGAACTGGCGCCTGGAGTAGATGCATTACTGCATGTTTCTCAGATTTCAAGAGCACATGTAGAAAAACCATCTGATGTTCTTTCTATTGGACAGGAAATCACTGCAAAAGTGGTAGATCTGAACGAAGCAGAGAAGAAGATCAGCCTGAGCATGAAAGCACTTGAGCCAGACACTGTTGAAGAAACAGAAGAGTAGAATGAAACACATAGAGAGGTGGAGTTTAATGCTTCGCCTCTTTTTTTGCGAAGAACTTTTTGCTATAATAAAATCTAGTGCAGCAAAAGAAAGGAAGGAAAATTAGATGGGACTTTTAACATTTAAAGGTGGAATCCACCCAAAAGACGGAAAAGCGCTTGCTAAAGATCAGCCGATCAAAGAGCTCTTGCCTCTGGGTGAACTGGTGTATCCGCTGTCTCAGCATATCGGTGCGCCTGCAGTTCCATTGGTGAAAAAAGGCGACCATGTCTTAAAAGGACAGAAGATTGCGGAAGCAGGCGGATTTGTATCTGCGCCGGTTTACGCATCCGTGGCAGGAACTGTAAAAGCAATCGAAATGAGATACAATCCGGCGGGAAGTAAGGTAAATTGTATCGTACTGGAAAACGATGGTACATATGAGGAAGTGGAATACACCCCGATTACTTCTCTGAAAGAACTCACAAAAGAAGAAATTATCGAGAGAATCAGTGAAGCCGGTGTTGTGGGAATGGGTGGTGCAGGATTCCCGACAAAGGTAAAGCTTTCTCCAAAGGAAGCCGATAAGATTGAGTACATCATTGCGAACGGTGCGGAATGTGAGCCGTATATTACAGCAGATTACCGTCGTATGATGGAATGTACAAGGGAGATTGTCAGCGGAATGGAAGTGGTGCTGTCTTTATTCCCGAATGCAGAAGGAATTTTTGCAGTGGAGGACAATAAAAAAGACTGCGTAGAGAAATTAAAAGAGGCGATTGCCGGAAAATCCCGTATGAGCGTGAAAGTACTGGAGACGAAATATCCGCAGGGTGCAGAGCGTCAGTTGATCTATGCCACGACAAAGCGTGCCATTCATGCGGCAATGTTGCCGGCAGATGCAGGATGTATAGTAGATAATGTGGAGACTCTGATCGCGATCAATCAGGCGGTACGTTTTGGAAAGCCTCTGATGGAGCGTGTAGTCACAGTCAGTGGTGATGATATTCAGAATCCGGGAAACTTTAGAGTTCCAATCGGAATGAACCACAGAGAACTGGTGGATGCCGCCGGAGGATTTATAACAGAACCTCAGAAACTGATTTCAGGAGGTCCGATGATGGGATTTGCCATGGTCACACTGGATGCGCCGGTGACAAAGACATCTTCTTCGATTCTGGCGTTTCAAAAGGATGAGGCAGCAGAAGCAAAAGAGACTGCCTGCATCAACTGCGGACGTTGTGTGGAAGTATGTCCGAGCAGGATCATTCCTTCCAGACTGGCAGATCTTTCAGAGCGTCACAACGAAGAAGGATTTGTGAAGATGAACGGACTGGAATGTGTGGAATGTGGTTCCTGCAGTTTTGTCTGTCCGGCAAAAAGAAATCTAAAACAGGCGATCGGTTCTATGAGAAAGATTGCACTGGCAAACAAAAGAAAGTAAGAAAGTGAGGACAAAATCGTGAGTGCAAACTTCAATGTATCTCCTTCCCCGCATATAAGGGATCGAGTGAAGAGCAGCAATATCATGCTTTTTGTAGTGATCGCGCTGCTTCCTGCGACTTTTTTTTGGCATTTATAATTTCAGACATGAGAATGCGTGGCTTCTGGTTCTGGTGACTACAGCTTCCGCAGTACTCGCAGAATATATTTATGAGAAACTGATGCACAAACCTGTGACAATTCAGGATTTCAGTGCGGTTGTGACAGGTCTGTTACTGGCCTTGAACCTTCCGCCTACATTGCCGCTCTGGATGGGAGCGCTTGGCTCTGTGTTTGCGATCATCGTTGTAAAGCAGCTGTTCGGCGGTCTTGGACAGAATTTTATGAACCGGCACTGGGAGCGCGTTGTTTTCTTTTAATCTCGTTTACAGGGAAAATGACATACTTTGTATATGATGGAGTGACAGGACCGACACCGCTGGCAAATTTAAGAGCCGGTGAGGCTGTGAATACGTTTGATATGATGATGGGAAATATCCGCGGAACAATCGGAGAGACTTCTGTGATCGCGATTATGATCGGTGCCATGTTCTTGATCCTGATGGGCGTGATCGATCTTCGGATTCCGGGAACTTATATCGTAACATTTGTAATCTTTATCACTCTGTTCGGCGGTCATGGCTTTGATCCGCAGTACATTACCGCTCATCTCTGCGGAGGCGGACTGATGCTGGGAGCATGGTTTATGGCAACCGATTATGTGACTTCTCCGATCACAAAGACCGGACAGATTGTATACGGAGTCTGTCTTGGACTTCTGACCGGAATCTTCCGTTTGTTCGGAGGTTCTGCAGAGGGTGTTTCCTATGCAATTATCATCAGTAACCTTTTGGTACCGCTGATCGAAAAGATCACTCTTCCAAGACCATTTGGAAAAGGAGGGGAACGCTAATGAATAAGATGATAAAAAATACATGTATCCTGACAGTGATCACCCTTGTGGCAGGATGTCTTCTGGGACTGGTCTATGAGGTGACAAAAGCGCCGATCGCAAAAGCGAAAGAAGCGGATAAACAGGCAGCATACCAGAAAGTGCTTCCGGAGGCGGATTCCTTCGAAGCATATGCAGATTTTGACGAACAATCAGCTGCTTCTATCCTTCAGGATGCAGGATATGATGCAGATATCACAGAAGTAGCGCAGGCAATGGATAACAACGGCAGTGTGATCGGATATGTGATCTCTGTAACTTCTCATGAGCATATGCCGGAGATTTGAGCTTATCTGTCGGAATTTTAAATGACGGAACTGTAAAAGGTGTGGAGATGCTCTCGATCAGTGAGACCGCAGGTCTTGGAATGAAAGCAGATGAGAGCGAGTTTAAAGATCAGTTCAAAGATAAAAATGTAGAGAAATTTACCTATACGAAAAACGGCGAGAAGGGTGATGACAAGATTGACGCCATCAGTGGTGCAACGATCACGACCAACGCTGTGACCAATGCAGTCGATTCCGCGCTGGTATATTTTCAGAATACTTTCCAGAATGAGTTAGGAGGCATGATCAATGAATAGATGTACAGAGAGACTTTACAATGGTCTGATCAAAGAAAATCCAACCTTTGTTCTGATGCTCGGAATGTGTCCGACGCTTGCGGTGACGACTTCTGCAATCAACGGAATCGGAATGGGACTTTCTACAACCGTAGTACTGGTGCTGTCCAATATGCTGATCTCCATGCTGCGTAAGATCATTCCGGATTCCGTACGTATGCCTGCATTTATCGTTGTTGTGGCATCTTTTGTAACGATTGTACAGTTTTTGCTGGAAGGGTTTGTTCCAAGTCTGTATGATTCACTGGGACTTTATATTCCTCTGATCGTAGTAAACTGTATCATTCTGGGAAGAGCCGAGAGTTATGCATCCAAAAATCCGTACTGCCGTCTGTTTTTGACGGAATCGGAATGGGACTTGGATTTACAGCCGGCCTGACTTCCATCGGAATTGTTAGAGAGCTGATCGGTTCCGGAAAAATCTTTAATTTCCAGGTACTTCCGGATACATATGAGCCGATTACGATCTTTATTCTGGCACCGGGTGCATTTTTTGTTCTTGCGGGTCTGACAGCATTGCAGAACAAGATTAAGAACCGTGCACAGAAAAAAGGAAAACCGGTAAACAATAATGACGGATGTGCCGGAGGATGCGCGTCCTGTGCAGGGTGTGGCAGCGCCGGAACAAAAGAGTAGGAGGAGCGGACGATGAAAGAATTATTATTGATCGCAGTTGGCTCAGCGCTTGTAAACAACGTTGTACTGAGCCAGTTCCTTGGAATCTGTCCATTCCTTGGAGTATCAAAAAATGTAAAAACAGCAGCCGGTATGGGAGGAGCCGTTGTCTTTGTTATCACGATTTCTTCGTTTGTAACGGGGCTGATCTACCAGTTTATTTTAGTGCCGCTGCATTTCGAATATCTGCAGACGATTGTGTTTATCCTTGTTATTGCGGCACTGGTGCAGTTTGTAGAAATGTTTCTGAAAAAAGCAATGCCGCCGCTGTATCAGGCGCTGGGAGTTTACCTGCCTCTGATTACAACCAACTGTGCGGTACTCGGAGTTGCACTGACAAATGTGCAGAAATCTTATAGCATTGGTGCGGGCGTGTCAACGGAGTTGCAACAGCAGTCGATTCCTGATTGCAATCGTACTGATGGCTGGAATCCGTGAAAAAATCGAGTACAATGATGTTCCGGAATCCTTTCAGGGAACTCCGATCGTGCTGGTAACAGCCGGATTGATGGCGATTGCGTTTTTCGGATTCTCGGGATTGATTTAAGGAGGACATAAGAGATGATATCAGGAATTTTGATCGCTGCGGCGATTGTCGGAGGAACCGGACTGTTTATCGGCGTCTTTCTTGGAGTATCCGGCAAAAAGTTTGCAGTAGAAGTAGATGAAAGAGAAGAAGCCATTCTGGCAGAGCTTCCGGGAAATAACTGTGGTGGCTGTGGATATGCAGGCTGTTCCGGTCTTGCAGCTGCGATCGTAAAGGGAGAAGCCGAAGTTGGCGGATGTCCGGTCGGAGGCGCACCTGTCGCTGAGAAGATCGGAGCAATCATGGGACAGAGCGCAGGAAGTCAGGAACGAAAGGTTGCATTTGTGAAATGTGCCGGAACCTGCGAGAATGCATCAAATGTATATGAATATTACGGAATTAAAGACTGTACGATGGCGAATCTGATGCAGGACGGAGGACAAAAAGGATGTTCTTATGGATGTCTTGGATTCGGAAGCTGTGTGAAGGCCTGTCCGTTTGATGCCATTCACGTGGAGAACGGGATTGCGGTTGTAGACAAAGAAGCATGTAAAGCATGTGGAAAATGCATCGAAGCCTGTCCGAAAAAGCTGATTGAGCTGATTCCATATAAGCAGAAGACATTCGTGCAATGCAGCTCCCATGACAAGGGAAAGGCATTGATGAGCGTCTGTAAAGTGGGCTGTATCGGATGTAAGCTTTGTGAGAGAAGCTGTGAAGCCGGTGCGATCACTGTGTTGAACGGTCTGGCTCATATTGATGCAGACAAATGTACAAACTGTGGTGTGTGTGCAGAAAAATGTCCGAGAAAGATTATTATTCCGAGACAGACTGCAGAATAGGATTTATCATGTAAAACTCCCCGATCGGGGAGTTTTTGTTATATTTTACCACCTGCAAAATCAAGAGATTTCTTGAATCTTAATCACAATTTTTGTAATATAATCGGCTTCATCAGAAATTACAAAATCGTTCAAACCAACTTCGTAAGCGTAGCCAGTAAGTTGTAAATTATTTTTATTGGCATAATCCAACATCTGTTGATACAGTGCTGGCAATTTATCCCATGTACCCTTTTGATAACCGCAAAGATATTTTCCTTTTGGTTTTATAAGACTATTTGGAACAGACTTCTTGTTCAAGGCAATCGTATATATCCCCTCATATTTATCAAAGTTCATCTTATATACATTATCAAGCGAAATAAGACTTCCCATTCCCATGCGTATTTGTTCGATTCCCCATATATCTTTCAAGTGGGAAAAAATTTCTGATATATCATCTTTTGAGAAATCATAAGGATAGACTAAAAGCCTTTCTGATTTGCATTCTTCAATTCTGATTTCCTGCTCTTGCAAAGTTTCACAAAAAGCGATTTTCGCTTTCTTCCTTTGCATTACAGTTTTAATATCTTTCAGCTTTTGAATTTGCTTATCAATTTCTTTTTCTTTCTCATTCACAATTTTTAAGAAGTTGGCAGGTGTAGGATTTTTTCGATATGCTTCAATTTCTTCAATACTCATATTTAATTCTTTCAGCATACGAATATATTCAAAATCTATGCTTTGTGAAATATCATAATAGCGATATCCATTTTCAGCCTTGGTAAGCGGACGGAAAAGACCGATTTCATCATAATAATGTAATGTACGTTTATTTACTTCGTGTAGTTTTGCGAATTGTGCGGTTGTTAGCCTTTTAATTTCTTTTCTCATTTTCGTATATCTCCTTATTGACATTACAGTTACTGTATACTTTATCATACATGATATAAATGATGAAAACAAGGAGAAGAACAATGCAAATAGAATTAAGAGAATATCAAAAACAAGATTTTAAAGCTTTGGAAACTATCATCAGAGAAACTTGGCATTATGATGATTTTAGTACATCAAAAACGGCGGTCAAATTAGCAAGAGTATTTCTAAGCAGTTGCTTAACAAACTATACTTTTTCAAGAGTAGCGGTAGTTGACGGAAATGTGGCAGGTATTATACTGGCGAATAATATTACTAAACATAAATGTCCTCTTTCAAACAGACTGCTGCAGATAAAATCAATACTATCATTATACGGTTCAAAAGAGGGGCGAAATGTTTCAAAAATCTTTGGTAACGTCAATGGAATAGATAAGCAATTACTAAACGAAAATAACAAGACTTATCCGGCAGAACTTGCCTTATTTGCCGTAAGTTCTTCGTGCAGAGGAAAAGGGATTGGAAAAATGCTTTTTCAATCAGCACTCAATTACATGAAGCAGGAAAAGCTGAAAGAATTTTATTTGTTTACAGACACAAGTTGTAATTATGGTTTTTATGAACACCAAGGAATGAAAAGACGCTTAGAAAAGAAACACGTATTTAACATCAAAGGACAGCAAGCAGTAATGAATTTCTTTATTTATGATTATCAGATTTCAAATTGAGTTAAGAACTGAAAGGAGCTTTCTCTTAAGGAACAAAAAAGGATCAAAAAGAAATCACTACACAAAAAGTCTGTGATATGATAAAATTTATACAATATATTGAGAAAATAAAAAATGTCAGAGAGGAATGGTTGTATGAAAAGGTATGTTGCCTTATTAAGAGGAATCAATATCAGTGGCAAAAACAAAATAGCGATGTCTGAATTAAAAGCGGGTTTTGCAGAACTTGGATATACAGCAGTTTCTACATATCTTAATGGCGGCAATGTTGTTTTCTGCGCGGACATTGATGACAAAGAGAGACTTTCAAATGAAATAAGATCCATGATAAATAAACGATTTGGGTTGGACATTCCCGTTTTTGTTGTTTCGCAGGAAGAGTTGGAAGACATATTGAAAAATGCTCCAGAATGGTGGGGAGACAGCAACAAGGAGATCTATGATAATCTTATTTTTATGTTTCCGGACATATCTTATGACAGTTTTTATAATGAAGTTGGAAATCCAAAAGAAGAGTACGAAAAAATCTATCATTATAAAAATGTGATTTTCTGGTCTTTTAGCCGCAAAGATTATCAAAAAACAAATTGGTGGTCAAAAACTGCCAGTTCAAAGATCAGTGACAGAATTACGATCCGGACGGCAAATACAGTAAGAAAAATTGTTAAAATGTAATGAATGGAGCAAATTGCATATGAATGCTTTAATTGTATATGGAAGTAATTATAATGTAGCAGTTTATTGCTCAATCAACTATGTTCCCAAAAGTAAAAAATCGTTAAGGAAAGAATCGAAGGTGGTGCAAACGAAAAAGCAGTATTAAGATTTTTCACTAACTGCCCTTTCGTTTGCATCAATTTCGATTTTTTCTGGTTGAACAAAGCGCGTCAGCTCTATATGGACTTTTAATTCTGACACTCTATTTGTAATAGGATAGCGTGTACACATAGAAACACATAGAATTTATAATTCAGTCCTGTATTATGACACC